>JACCDG010431470.1_pt1 | contig 203913 bp, 215 predicted proteins | sample 7442471 | NCBI WGS metagenome assembly JACCDG01 (sample SAMN15323444, study PRJNA562643) | freshwater metagenome | isolation source: river surface water | place: USA:Blue River Watershed | collected 2017-08-17 | reverse complement strand
TACGACCAAGCAGAGATTGCTCTTACTGCTTAACCTCTTCTAAAAATCCCCCAGACGAGATTCGAACTCGTAAGGCTTGCGCCAACGGATTTTAAGTCCGTCGTGTATACCGTTCCACCACCGGGGGTCGTTCTTTATTATCTTACTCTAATAAAGAAAACTGCACGAAATTTAGTATAGAATCTTTACTTCTCTACTTCTCGGCGGTAGTATTTCCAGTCTTCCATGTAGTCTTTCGATTCGCCGAGTTTCTTCATGACTTCGATGTCTTCAAGGTTGATTTTACCACTAAGGAATCTGTCAAAGTTTGCTTCAATGTACATACCGCGAGCATACTTTTGAGTAAGTTGGTACTCATTTACGAAAAACAAGAAACCTACGAAAGCCGTTAATACAAACAGCGATAGGACAATGGAGTCGATGTTAGTATTAAAGAAGGTCTTAACTTTGGAGGCGAAAGAAGGCTTGACAGCCAGAGGGTTTACATTAGAGTTAATCATACTAATAAAGGGGGCTTTCTAGGTTTTAGTATAGAATCAGAGAATCTCGTAGAAACCTTCAGATTCTTGTTTGGCGATTTCTTTCATTTCATCAAGAGAGACTTCGCAGGGTGTGCTTTCAGTGGCAACCACAGACATACTCTTAAAATGCTCGAAAGATTGCATACTGCTAAATACAGCAAGTGCTCCTGACTTTGCAACTTTAATGTGTCTGCCAGTTACTTTAGACAAACTAACAATAAATAATAAAGAACTGTTTAAATCCTGCAAATCATAGGTAAATACATCAGGTGTTTGTAACATCTACAGTTTCCTCGATTATTTCAATAGCATCATCCAATGTAGCAAGTTGCCCACAGAAAGGACAAAAGTCTGCGTCATCTTCAGAACCGTGACCATAAGATTCAACCCACGCTTGCTCTTCTTGGTCATTCTCGAAATCAAACTCAGGCTCGTTAACAAATCCTGAAAAGTTTTCGCACGAATCATTGTAACACTTGAGAATGTATCTTACTGTCATTTGCTTACCTCACTAACTATAGAACCATATTTAGTTTTTAGTATAAAATAAGACTTTGCCAGCCCCGGAGGCTGGAATACGACCCAGACGGGACTTGAACCCGCGACCTCTGCCGTGACAGGGCAGTGCTCTAACCAATTGAGCTACTGAGCCAAAAACTTTAAATTGCCATGTTCTTCTTGGTATGCCTTCACTGATTCCAAACCAAATCCGAAACCAAAAAGCTTTTCGCATACTTCATAGTAATTAAAACCTAAACTAACAAAATCCATCCATTCATCAGCAGTGTAATTGTAGACAATTGTAACAAACCAATTATCTTCTGAAGAATTATATTTATTATTTCTGTATATTTCAAAACTCAACTTAATAGGAGCGAATCTTTTATTCAATCCTTCTATTTGTTTTTTGATATCTTCTGCCTCTGTTTGTGTCATAGTTTAAATCCAAAAGGAAAGTGAGAGATTCGAACTCTCGGATGCTTTTGACATCAATTGTTTTCAAGACAATCGCATTAGACCACTCTGCCAACTTTCCGAAAATGGGCGGTGAGGGATTCGAACCCCCGACCCATTCGGTGTAAACGAATTGCGCTACCACTGCGCCAACCGCCCTAAGCAATCACCCAATCATCTGCTAGAAAATCTTCAGCACTTAGTCGAAATGTATCTTGCTCTGAATATTTGATATCATACTTAACACCTTCGTGTTGATTATATTTAATCATCATACCAAACTTTTTAACATTTGAATCAAAACAATAAGTAGTGTTACAGTTAGCCCTTTTTACAACCTTATTATTTTTCATCTCAATCAATGCTTCACTAAGTGTCATCTGAATAACCTCTAAAACATCTTACCTTTTATTATAGTACTATAGAAGCATTTTTAGTATGCAATTCAGAAAAACTTATACCATCAAATGGCTCATTATTTTCATCTAACAACACTATAGGATCATTAGTAGTCATCCATACTCTTGCCCCACAAGACAAAGGATCACATTCATGATATTCGAGTTGGCTTGATCCAGTAAAGTTCACACCCCAAGCATACAGGGTTTTGCCCCCTTGTTTTATAGTGATCACAGGAAGATTGGTGCCATTCTTGTGGTTGGCTTTGATGTGATGCTGATTAACATGAACTATGGACTTCATACTAGTAAAGACCTTCAGGAGCATTTTAGTATAAAATAAGACTTTGCTAGACAATTTTCCTGGAAAAAGGGGGCATGCTGGCAATAGCCTGGGATGCCCTTATTAATATAATATTTATTTATTAATAATATACCTCTATATTGGGGGTCAAAAATCTGAAAACTAACCTTGTAAGTCAGCATCCCTTTGGTTTATAGCCCGTCCAAACTGCGGAATCTTATCTTTAGTGTACGCTTGAAAGCGTACAGTCCAATAAGTGCCAATCAGTTCATCTTTCCTTGCAAAAAGTTCTCTACGGTACTCCATAGTGCCTACAGGAGACGTTTCAAATGTCTTACCCTCTGGTGTTTCACAAATGAAGATGCAGGCTCCCACAAACTTACCCTTGCCATCAATCACATTTACCACCTTGAACTCCTCTTCAAGGAAATCTTTGAGTTTGAGCAGTTGATTTGTTCTTTGACCAACCTTGTAACCGTGGTTGTGCAAACGAATCATAGTACCTTCCCAACCTTCTTTGACAAAGGTTTCGTGAAGAGGATAGATTTCATCTTGAGTTTCCACGGTATGTGCTGGAGCCAAAACCACCTGCGGGTTATTAGTCTCTTCAACAATCTTACGACAAATCTCGTAGCGGTCTGTATAACAAGATTCTTCACAGATGACATCATAGATACGATAAAGTAACTTGGATGACAACTCACGATGTTTCTTACAGGCAGATACAGTATCTTGAAGAGGATAACCTTCTGGGAGAATCAACTCACCATCAACAATGTAATCACCACACTTAACACCAAGTAAATGTGATACAATCTTATTGTCAAAATCTTTACCTCTGCGTGACCACATTCTAGAACCATTGGTCAAACATCTTACTCCGTCGAACTTTGGTTGAACCGTAAGAGGAAAGTCAATAGTGTGGATTTTATCACCAAGAGGATAAGCAAGCATTGGTAGAACATTATCTTTGATACACTCTTCACCAATCTCACGATAGCCTTTGTCTTTCTGGGTCTTAAATGTAGAGGTGATTTCAAGTATTGATTGCAGATTTGGGGTTGTTTCATTGCTACGACCTATGTTCTTTCCTACAATAGTAACATAAGCAGATTGTGTAATCTTAGAAATACTCTTACCCTCTAGAGCAACAAGGTCATCGGCAGATTCAATCTTTGGGGCGACTTTGCCCAGATTCTGACAATAGGTAGTAAATGTAAAATAATCTTTGCCGTCAGTACAGGTGTGACCCTGCCAGTACTTGGTCTTTCCAGTAGAGGTTGTAGCATAGAGAAGAGGAGTAGAGTGAATGATTGTCATACTCCTATAGATGCTGTTGTGATTTTTAGTATAGAAAATAAGGCTTTGCCAAGATCCCGGCCTGGCCCGAAAAACGAAAAAAGGGGGCTAGAGCCCAGCCCCCTTACTCATCCTCTTCTTCCTCATCTTCATCCCAATCTTCTTCATCTTCTCCAAGACCAAGAAACTCTTCGAGTCCATCAGTTCTCTGTGGCAGTTCTCCATAGTCACCAAAGTCACCATCGAATGAATCAAACTGGTCAGTCCAGCGACCATCTTCTTCTTCCTCGAAAACGTCGTCAATTTCGAATTTTATGCCATCTAGTTCCATTCTAGTGCAAACAATACCCATGTCGCAATCTTCTTCGCAATACACGACAGTATCACCCTTATCATCTTCGCCCATGTATGAATAGCCAGAAATCAGTTGCGAAATTTCAAGTTCCCGAAGAAACTCCAAAGGAACTTCAAGATAACCGTGACCGGGAGTTTCGTGAAAAGTAAAACGCTTTACAGTATCAGACATAATAAACCTCGTTTTTTTATTTACATGATTATAGTACGAAATTTCGAATTTTAGTATAGAAGGGGAGGGGAACCATCAACCCTCCCCCAAAACTCCTGCCACTACACCGGCGAAGCGGTGATGACTCCACGGGAGACCGAGAAGGCATAATCCTTTTCGGGATTTGGAGCAAGAAACAGGAGGTTACCGTAGCAGTCGATAGAATACTTCTCTGCTTCATTCGGATGCGACACACGAGGACGACGAGAATAGATGCGAGCAACCTCGCCCTTCTTTACCATCCACACAGAGGTCTTGGGCTGACCCAAGCGACTCATCACACGAACAGGGACACGGATACGACCCTTCGTCGTAGGCTTACAGAAGTTGTAGAAGATGCGACGCTTCGCAGGTACAACATTCACAGGATACAGCACACGCTGAACATCACTCTTGTCCATAAGAACAGGTGCAAACACAGCATCTTCGCCAATGAAGTCGATTTCGTAATCGCCTTGATTCAAATAGAAATCTTTGACAAGAAGAGTCTCTGCCTTGTCAACATCAATGACAAAATCTGCAGGAGCATTGAGGTTCTTGAGAACTACTGCGAGATTGTAGGGCTGATTAGCCTTTTGCAACGGAGCAACCGCTTTACGGATGAGGGATTGAAGAGTAGTCTTTGGCATTTTGTTTCCATTTCTTTGTTTTGATACTAACATAGGAGCCGACTCGATTTTTAGTATAAAATAAGGCTTTGGTGAGCGCCGGGCCTGGCCCGGCTGGCGAGGGGATTACTCGATTTTCTTTCACAATCCTCGAATATTTGAGTGGGGGATTGCTCCCCCACTCTTCCCCTAACCTACCGCCAAGTCAAGCCCATGTCTTGGGCAATCTCTTGAAGGAAGTCAATGTCACCTTCAATGTTGTGAATATCTGCCCATTCGACAGTCTCCACATCAACAAACTTGCGAGCCAAAGTCAGAGCCAAGTCATCATAGTTATTCTTGAACAAATAACCAATGAGGTCTTTGACATTCACCTCGGAGGCGAGGAAGTTATCCTCATCCTCACACTCGCAACCATCTACCTCGCACTCGCAGTCGGAGCAGTACTCGGTATCGTCATCGTCATCCCAAGAATCCCAATCATCATCGTCTCCAGCAGAGTCGAAGCGGGAATCGTACACCGGGAGGTCAAGCCGTTGGGTGCAGATGTCAACCACCTTGTACCGAGAGGTACGGAGTTTCTGGCACTCACAGTCGTGAGGAACACTCACAACGTCGGAGGGGTCAATCTCAACAATCAAGAGAACCGCATCCCGACCACCGAAACCTTGAGCGTACTCAAGAGTACCAGCGTGGAGACCGTAGGAACAACCACGGTTGGCATCATCGTCAACATTGTTGCGGTAGACCTCAATAGTCTCTCCAACACCGTTGTAGATGCGACCAGAGCCATCATCCTTGCCCTGAAGCAACTTGACATTGCCAGAGGTGATAGAGTGATAGTCGGGACGAACAGCCTTGTAGGCAAGGAAGTTACCATTGGAGGTAACAGTCAGTTCGTTACGCTCAAGGAAGCGATAGAGTTCCTCAACGCTACGACGGGAAGGGTTCTTCTGCAACTTGGACAGGAACCGAACCAGAGGCATCGGATTGAAGTTAGAATCCGCAAACTGAAGGATGCGGTCAACGCAGAGGGAGTGAACAGCGGAGCCACCGAAGAGGACAGCACCATTCTCAACCTTGATGTCTTCAAACTCATAGAGGTACTGCTTAACAGTCTTCTCTGGGTTCATGTATCGGAGGACGGTATCCCAGTCCTCATTGCGGTAAGCCTCAACGGCTTGACCAAACATAGGATTCTCGCTACGCATAACGTGGCGAGTGTTGTCGGCGATGATTGAAAGCGAGCCACCATGCTCATCAGAGAGCGAAAGAATAGCGGACTGGATGTTTACGGACATTTGTTTTTCTCCTTGTAGGTTAGGTACACTAGTATAGGGGATACTTGGGTTTTTAGTATAAAACTCTGAATCGCTTGCGGTCAGCAAAGTCTCTTCTATCATAGAGAGCATGACCTCTTTTTAGTATAGAAATAAGACTTTGCTGGTCGGCGGGCCTGCCCCGCGAAATTCGAAATTTAACCTTCTTTATTATCGTATTATTCTTCAAAATAATGCCAGAAGCCCCAGTTGTGAAGGTTGAAAGGTATAAATAAGGGGGCTTCTGGCAAATCTAACTACATTACGATGCGAAAGTAGTTCTGTTCGTCTGTCTTATTGAAAGATTGGACATACCGAATCAGTTCTTCCTTCTGAAACTCATCGCTACCGTTGCAGTTATTGTGAAGAATCAAGGACAAGCCGGGATACTTTGCAATAATGCTTGCAAGTTCCTGCTGAATGTCGGTATTACCAACCTTGATTCCCACAAACCAGACACGGAGTTGTGCAATCTTTGGCAGGATGCCAAACTTTTGATTGTTCTCACAAACCCGAATGGCGAACCGCTTCAAGTCGCAAGCAGGAAACTCATCATTCAGAAGGTAGGAACCCAAGTCCCATCCACCCTTGCTTGGGGTGAAAGACCGATTCCCAATGTGCAGGTTGTTGGTGACCTCAATGTATTCCGCAAGATTGTCGGCGAGACCCATTGTGTCAATGTGCTTATTGACTACAGAGGTCACCCAGTCTTGGAAGGATACCCAACCAGCACCAATCTTATTGACGCTGTCACGAATGCCATACACGGGAACAGTCGTGATGTTCATTGCTTCGAGCGTGTTCAGAACACGATTGACCTGCTCCATCGAACCCATGCAAGTGTCGCCAGCGATTTCGTAGGCATTGATGCGAACGAATACACCAGAACCATTCGCAATCTCATCGTTGGAAACGGCATCCCAGTTGTTAGACTTGGTTGTCTTATCATTGCCACGATTGAAGGTGAAAATCTTGGTCTTCGACAGGTCGGTATTCACAGTAGCACGGCGAACCGACGAACGGTTGGACTGATACTTGAGAATGTCGCAGTTCTCAAGATAGACATTCCGAGTACCTGCAAAGATGCCCTTGAGCAAAGCGTCCGAGGTGTCCGCAGATTCAAACTCCACCAGAATGACTTGCAAACGGTTGTCGCTGTTGCCCCTGTGAGCATTGTAAGCACCACGAACCCTCCACATTGTCTCTTCCTTCTTCACCTTGCCGGGACGGTTGATGACAAACAGCGTGTTGTTGTCAGGTACAATCTGCGAAACACGGTAGCCAGACAAGCGGGGGCTTGAAAAGTAGGTGAAGGATTTCATCGCAACACCATGCTTCTGGCAAATCTCATCACGGACAAACTTGTCATCCAGCATAACGCCAGTAGAGTAATAACCAGTACCCTTGGTGTAGCGGATGTTGCTCCACTTGTTAAAGTTAATCTTGTTGGAGATGGAAGAGTCAAGGTCACGCAGGGAGTTCAGTTTGACAGCCGCTTCCCAGAAGGTAGGCAGAGAATCTACCTGCTCCTGCGTTTGACGCAGAATCTCATTGTGAATGTGGCAGATGCGACTGATAACGAAATCCTTGGTACGCTTGTCGTATTCAAGGGCTTCACGGGATGCCGTGATAGAAACAGAGCCGATAGGAATGTCAATGATAACGTGACCCTTGTTCAGAATGTCCTTGCGGTCATCTATCCAAGCCAGAGCGTCAAGGTTGATAGGATACGCAACATTGCCCATACGAACGACAGAGGGCTGTCGCTTCCAGTAAGGTTGCGGTTGAGCCGTGATAGTGAAAATGTCACCAGAGAACATCACGGGCAGATTGTGGAAATCCTCAATGGCAGAGACAACAGTACCGTCGCCACCGACAAAGTCAGGGCTTGGGGTAAAGTGGCGGTAGAACATCGAAGCAGTCTCGTTGAACTGGCGAATGTCCGCAGTCTTTACCGCAATCTCAATCTCAACGCCATTCTCTTCGGAGGTAGGCTCGGAGTATTCCTTGCGAATCTTACCGATGTTGGTTTCGTCAAGGTATGCGGTGTAGAGAGTCTTGACCCCGTTGAAATAAGAGGTGATGCCGAAGGTGTTGCCGTAGGCAAAGGCAGACTTGGAACCCAGACCAAAAGTGCCGTTGAAATCGTTGGACGAATCCTTGGTCGATGTGCCGTAGGAGGTGTAGATGTGCATCACCGACTCTTCAGACAGACCCACGCCAAAGTCACGCACCTTGAAAATAGGGGACAGAGTCGTAGGCAGGGTAATGAGCAACTTGCGGTCAGGAGTGCCAGCAAGAATGTGACCGTCCCAGCCGTTGGTCGAATACTCACGAATCACGGCAAGAATCTTGTCGGAGTAGATGTTGGAACGGAGAATAGAGAAAATCTTGGCAGAATCTTCGATGGTGTAGGAAGCCTCGACAGCATTGCCGATGGTGGATACGTTGCGGACGGAAGTTTCAGTAATCATAGTTATACCTTTCAATAGTAAAGATGAGCCGGTGGTTTTTAGTATAAAACCGGCTCCCGGTGGCCTTCACCCCACCTGATAGTATTATAGTATCCCCTTCCACTTTTTAGTATAGAAATAAGACTTTGCTGGTCGGCGGGACAGCGCCCGCCTAGCCCCCTTTTAGTATAAATTTCTTAAACTATTTTCTACCTACAACATCTGGTAATTCTTTCCTCATCCAAATCAGCAGGTAGCCTATTCCCGTAGAGTGGAAGGTCATCTACTACAAAGCCCTCTTCATCGAATTTAATCATTATAACATCTTGCTCCCTTGCCCACTTGAATACTTCACAAAGGTCGCTAGGAATCAGGTCTTCCATGTCAAACGCATAATCGCCAGTAACATAAACAAACACACCATACTGAAAAGAATAATTGCAAACAACACAGTCGATGCTCCTTAAATAATCAAGGGTCTCTGGTTTCAAATGCTCCAAAGACAAATCAGCATATTTGAATACAGCCATTTTATTTACCCCTCTTTGTTCTTTCTCCAAGATTAGAATCCATTATTGTATTACCAGCATCATCTTTGTAGGCTACTCTAGCGAGATCTTTTTCTAAACCTAATACAAAGAGGGCAGAGAGATATGCACCAATTGATGTTCCCTCATCCCCATTTTCTATAGCCCTCAAAGTTGGAATACTAATGCCTGCTTCATCAGATAAAGTTACCATTGTTTTATTCCTTCTCAACCTGGCCCTCTTTATATTTAGTCCTAATTGCTTTAGGATTGCCCCCTGTTTATTTGATACTTTCATTGCCTTAACAGAAAAGATACTTTCACTTAACACGCACTAACAGAAACTATTCTTTCTGTTATTATAAATAAGGGGGCTTTACTTTAGAATGAGAAATCAAAGAATTCTTCTCTCCTGCCAATAGCCCAACCATCGGAGTTTTTTCTACGAGACCCCTTTTGTACCCAATTACCATTCTTCCTAAGTGTAAGATGATAAATGCAGCCTTCGGGATTTCTTTCATATTCCCATGTTTGACTATCGCTCATTCCATTCTTGTCAACCCTCTTTGCGTGGTCTCTTTGCACGACGATTTCTTTTGGGGATAGAATATCAATTACAGTAAATGCATGGCGGTCTGACCAACCAAGCTGAGTTACACCCATGCCAATTTCTGGGGTTGCTGGAATTGTTCTATCCATTAAGTGATTTACTAAAGAGCCTGTCATGCTGTTGCCTCCTCTTCCATTTCTATTTCAAACACTTGCCACTCTCCATCTTGGAATAAGTATTTATATTCAGCCCAAACATTATCTCCAAAAGAGGGCTTCATATATTCATTATAGGAGACATTCCTGGTTTTAGTATGTTCCCAACCTTCTTGCCTATCCCTGTAGTAGAATACACAAACATCCTTCTGGGGATTTTCAAATGTGTGTTCGGTATCTTCGGGGGCGGAAATGTTTTCAGCGAGAGAACTCAAGTATCCCATAGACAATAGGTCGGTGATGGTGTCTTCATCCATGTAGTGATTTTCCAAGATAGGAAGATGATGCTCAGGATAGCCGTCCCAATGACAGTAGATGTAATCAACGGTGGAATCAGGCTTGGTCATGCCGATAAGAGAACGAGTTGCCATAAGAAGAAACCTTTCAAAGTAAGAAGATACTAATAAAGAGGGCAGCCCCCTTTTTAGTATAAAAATAAGGCTTTGTTGGCTGGGAGGCCGAAAAGTTGGGGCAACTTGTAAGGATTACTTACAAGTTGGATGTCTTACAGATCATACCCATCGGGTTCAAATCTTGGTTCTGGATGGATTAAATTGATGATAGCTGTTAGAGCTGCAGTAACAATAGCTGCTAAAGTTTGCATTTTAAGACCTCATAAACAATTCGCTCGGGGCCCAGACCTTAGTATTCAGCGATAGATCTTCGGGCATTATACCTACAGCAATTGCCCCCTCTTTTATTTTATCACTGTACCATTTTGCCCAGGGATCTGAACTCTCTGATAGTACCTCTAATGTATATGAGGGGTCAATTATCTGCAGGCCTATAATTGGTGAATGTGTGAAAGCAAATCTCACATGGGACATAGTGTCGGGTAGTAAACGTTTGTAATAACCAGTTGGGGGCATAATCTAAATCCTTTCATAGATAAAGAAGAGGGCCCCCTTTTTAGTATAAAAATAAGACTTTGCTAAGCTCCAGGCCGAAACAATTTTATACCTCAGCTGCTCGCTTCATCTGTCTCAATTCGCGCCAGTTCTTATATCCAAACATGATACTAGAAGCAAGCATAGGAATAGCAATGTATGGGTATACATAAGAGATGATAAAGCCTAAATTACCAGTGATGACCCAGTTTACAATGCTGCCACCAATCAACCAACCAAAGAATAGATAGTTTGAGAACTTATAGAAATTCTCTGCCCACTTCATTGGGAGCTTATTGGCAACCAGGAGAACAAAGGCAATTCCAACGATAGCAACTTGCGCGATAACCAATCGATACTCAATGGTACCAGGTGTAGTGAAAGACATAATTTTTTAACCTCACTTAAAGATAAGAATAAAGGGGGCTAACTCGAAATTTAGTATAGAAATAAGGCTTTGCTAGCCTTGAAACCGAAAATCCACCTCGATTTTCGAAAAACTAATTTTGGCCCCCTTTAATTATACCATATGACAAAGGGGGCTCAAATGGCCCCCTTTTCTTTATCCTCTTTAATCCTCTGCTCAATTCTCTCCATCTGTAGATCTGTCAATCCAAGAAACTCTTTTACACTCCCTCTAACGAACTCCACTTTCTTATCAGAATAATCTTCTTCGAAATCTTCATTCTCAACATCATCAGGAATAAATTCAAGTGCCTCATATGCCTGGTCATAGAAACCAAGCCGCTCGAAATCTTCTGTCTTATGCAGATACTCTTCGGAGCCATCAGGATTCACTACTCTCAAGCCAACGAATAGATCCACTACTCTGCCATCGGGCAAATGAAAACTCACGGGCGAATGCATATAATCACGCCCCACTTTAAGAGAGGCATCTACATCAAACCCACCCGCGCAATGGAAAAAATACAAATTAGTTGAGCTCACTAATTTTAATCCCTTCATTCGAAATTTCACTAACGTTATCACTCAACTCCCACTGAATGTCTGAGTAGTCGTAGATGTTAAATCCAGCTTCACTCAAATTGTCATCACCAACAATATAAGAGGTCTCCTTACACTCCATGTCAAACACCTCTACAGCCAATACCAAGTTGTAAAGCTTGCCGTCAGCCTCCCACTCAAACACACCTTCCTGAGTCTCGTTGAAAACCTTGTACTTGGTTACATCAACATCCATGGTGCCAGAAAGCTTGAAATCGAAATCCATTCAAATACCTCACTCTAAAGAATACTATAATAGATTAAGCCCCCTTTTTTAGTATAAAATTAGGGGGCTTAAAATAAGGCTTTGCTAGGTGGGAGGCCGAAAAGATTTATTTGTCTATAGCTGGATAAGTACCCCAAGGTTGTTGCATATACAGTTGCATCCAAGTCGTATTTAAAGCCCCTTGGTGGTTCAATGCTCTATGGCGCAATCTTGATAATTTGGGGGCATCAAACCCGCCCCCATTTTTTTTATATAAATCTATAGCAGCTACTAAATTATTATTACCTGAAACCTGACCAATTTCCATAAGTCTACTAATCATGTCTTGATCATTACTCACAGGTTTTCTTGCAAGAGATTGAACCTTTTGATTAACATCATTCTCAGGCGATGCAACAGGCGATTGATTTTGCATTAAGCCCTTATAAGACTGCTGCAGATCACCAACAACCGCATTGCCAATTAACCCAGGTACAGTTTGTCCTTGCTGCTTCATTCTGCGGCCTATTTCATAAAACTTTCCACTAGGGTCATACCACTTGGATCCCTGGGCCACTCTAATCATTAAATTAGAAACTTTATCAGCTTCTCTAATGTAGTTGTTACTTTCAAGAGACTTAACAACTTCTAGCATAGTTTGAAGTAAATCATTTGTATTCATAATAAAATTATTTACAATACTCCCATACTCTAACCTGCTCGAAATTTAATTATCTCGAAAATCAAAAACTTAGCCCCCTTTAATGTATTAACAGAAAAGATAGTTTCTGTTAGCAAGCATTAACAGAAAGAATACTTTCTGTTAATAACCTCGAAAATCAAAAAGGGGGCCCTCTAATTAGAGTTTTTGCAATGCCTTGTCTGCATATCTATCAAAACGATTAGAGAGGATCATAAAAGTGGGGGCCCAAAGACCCACGAAAATCCCAAACCTCTCACCGTGCGCCTGGAGCTCGGGAGTTTTGCCCCCTGTTAAATACCAGATCGCAATAGAGGCAGCTATAGACATGAAGCCTAATACCAAACAAAGCAAACTCATTTGCCTAAACTTGTTACTACTCATAAATTATTCCTTACTCGAAAATCAAAAAGGGGGCCCTCGAAAAGCCCCCTTTTAATCTATCACTGACTCGAAATTCAGCGACGAGCTACGAGACCAATGCTACCGTTAGGCATGCGGGTCCAGTTCTCTCCAACACCTACAGTGCCGACAACAGAAAACTGAGTGCCCTTTACATTGGCAACAGGAACAGCTACACCAGCAACAAGAGAAGCCTCACGAGCTGTATTACCGAAAGAAGCGCCCACAACAGGCTTGAGCTCTACAGTGAGAACACGAGCCTTGACCTGAGGAAGATCCCAGAGAACAACAGCAGTGTCCTTGTTAGTCTTAGTGTCACGAACAGCACCTACATAAGCACTGTTGACCCAAGTGGAAGTTGGCTTGTCCAACTTAACTGTAGCTGAAGTGCCAAGAACGACATCATCGGCCATAGCAACACTGGCAACACATGTGAGTGCAGCCAAAGAACAAAGAATATTCTTCATTTTTATTTTTTCCTTTTTCTCATAATTCCAAAATAAGGGGGCTAGGGCTGTAATACTCCAGCCCCCTTTTGTTGATTAAAGTATTACCTCTAATCAACTTGGTCTTCTTAATTATCTGACATCATTAGATTAATAGATATAAAATAGATTTTATTTTTTTACTATCCGATAATCATTAAACCAAGTTGGATAAACCCCATAAACCCATTAGAGTGTGACCTCTAATAGCAAGAGGCCCATGAGAACCAACAGTATATTATAGCTCGAAATACTCGAAAAACACACTACTCTAACTCGAAATTTTAAATAAATAAAATAAGAGGGCGAAACACATTAACAGAAAAGATAGTTTCTGTTAGCAAGCATTAACAGAAAGAATACTTTCTGTTAACATACATTAGAGAACCCCCTTTTATTAATACTTTACTCGAAATTCTAATACGATAATAAAGGGAGCAACCTAATGGCATTGGCTGCTCTCCTTTCTCTAAAGGCGGCCCCCTAATTATTTATTTTTATTAGTGTGCCATTATCCGCGGAAACATACGATAATGTAATAGATAAATAAAAAGGGGGCCCTCTAAAGATCCAGTGGAGACACAGTGGAGACTCTAGCCCAGAAAAAGCCCCCTTTTTATGAGTTATTCGAAATTTTAGAATAAGTGAGGCTAAATGGAGTGCTAGTGTGAGGTTAGAGGTACGATAATAAAGGGGGCGCAGTTAGCCTCGAAAAATTGAATATTTTAAAAAGAGGGCCTGTTTTTTACGGAATTTTAGATTCTTAATTAAAAATAGGGGGCTTAACCATACCTCGCACGATACATTGCCCCCAATTTTTTTATTCATACTCTATTACTCTTACTCTAATGCTCGAAATTTGGAATGTAATTACCACCAAGTATCCACCCTGTCTCCACTCGAAATTCAGACTTAGCCTCAAGCCCCCATTTTATTAATTTTTTTGTAATTTTTCCTCGTAAAAAGCAGGTAAAGTTGTGCTCGAAATTTAAGTAAATTATTGTAACTTATCCACTGTAAAAAGTTGGTTGCATAATCTGGGAAAGATGATTTCTATGCTGGTTGAAAATAAAAATTCCTGCATTGAGATAAATCAAAAAATAAAAAAATTGAATTCTTTTTGAGATATTCAGATTGGCATTTTCTGATAGTTCATTCTAGTTTTGCTGGTTACAAGCGTTCGAGTTTTAAGACATTTTTAATACTAATAAAAAGAGGGTCTCTAAGGCCCTCTTTTTTGTTTTATAATTGATTTATTGTTATAGGGATAATAGATTAATTATGTTAGATAATCTTTCGAAATTCTGTATTGATTTGGGTATTGAGGATCCTCGAAATATTGATTTCGATGTTGTGGAGCTAGACTCGAAAATCAGGAATTTTGTGTTAGAGTGTAATAGGAGTGATTGGTTATTTACGATTTGGTCTTGTCAGGGTCACTACCACGATAATGGATTTACGAGTCCTTACTTTACTTTTATTGTTGACAATTTGTATGAAACGGAATTAATAAAGAGGGCTTATGAGGTATGTCATGGTTGTTTTGAGTTAGGTCATAAATCATTTCCTGTTTATGGTGGTTATGATGTTATGTTTACTAAAAGTTATCATGGCATGTTTTATAGTATTGTTTCTGTGTATTGGGGTAAAGAGTGTATAGATAATGATAAATTTTATTCTAATTTGGGTATATTATTAAAGGGGGTTTGAGACCCCCTTTTTTTATTTTTAATTCTATTGTGAATTGTTTTCGAAATTCTCGAAATTCTTAATTGTCTTATAATAGTATTTGCTCTTCGAAATTTTGAATTTGAGTTTTGTTTTCCAATAGACAATTATTTTATCTATTGTGTTTGTTTGAATTCTTTTATTAAAGATGTTGTAATTTTCTTTTTCTATTTTATCTAGTATTGCTTCATAGAGGTTTATTGCAAGTAGTAGTGGGAATTGTGTTTTGGGGTGTATTGAGTGTATTCCTTGTCTTGCTTGGTGGTAGAGTGTTCTATTGTAATTAATTATGTATTTGAGTGTATTTTGGAGTTCTGGTGTTAGTGTGAGTTGTTCTATGTCTTTATGAGAAGAGTTGTGTTTAATTAGAATGTTATTTGGTATGTAGATTCTATTTCTTTTTTGGTAATCTTCTTTTATGTCTCTAATAAAGTTTGTTAATTGGAAAGCTTCTCCGAGTGCTTTTGCGGCTTCGTAGTCATGCGGGTCTGCTTCTAGTATTCTTGCCATTATGAGTCCGATTATTTCAGCGGAGCCATGCATGTATTCTTTAAGTTCTTGGTATGATTCGTATCTATTTTGATTAGTGTCTCTAATCATTGAGTTATTAAAGTCATCAATTAATTTAATTGGTATTTGGTAATCTGTTATTAATTGTTTGAGTAGTCTATAGCTTGGATTTTCGTGTGTGTTGTGGTAATAATAATGGTTCCAATTATTAATCCAATTTGTTAGTTCTATTTTTGCATCTTCTATTGTTTTATTTGTTTCATCTATTATGTTATCTGTTAGTCTTACAAATAGGTATAGGGAGTGTGTTGCGTTTTGTATTTCTTTTGGGAACATTTTGATTCCTATGCTGTAAGTTTTGGCATAGGAATTTGTTATTTGTTTTGCTACCTTCAGGTCTTCTTTGTATAGATTGTATTTGTTCATGGAATTGATTTTTCGGGCGATTTTTTCGAAATTTAAAAAAGAACAGCCCCCTTTTTTATTGGGGGTTTTGTTTTTGTATTATTATTTTATAATCTACCTTTTCATCTACAAGGCAATAGCGGATAGATTCTGAGCATTCGGTTCTATCTTTTTGGTATAGTTCTTGGAGTAATTGTACCATTTGTTCTTCTGAGATTTCTTCTTCGATTTCTGCATTTATATCTATAAGAAAAGATAAGTTTAGGTTGTATTTTGGCATGGTATTTTTAGTCCTCGAAATTCAGGGAAAGTTGTTTATTTAATTCATCTATTTTAATTATCGTTTCATTAATTTCTTTTTGGCAGACATAATAATTCAAATTATGTTTATCGCAGTGTTTAATAAATTCTAAATAAGTGATTCCACCATGAATTGTCCATGTTGTGCCAGAGTTCCATCCATTATCAAGCCAGGGTAAGTAACCAATATTAATTCTATCTACACTTGTTGGTCTTGCGTATTGGTGATCTTGTGCGCTCGAAAAATCGCCATAGAGAGCGATTTTGAATACAATTGTTTTATGGTCATAGGGTGTTCCTGCGTTACAATCAAAGGGGGCATCATTCCAGTCGTCTCCTGTTTGATTTTCGAAATCGCTTGTGAAGAAGGCGAAATTATCTTTGAAGTAGCAGAGTTTAAAATCGTTAATTGTCATTTGTTGTTCTCAATCTTTGGTTCAGCATTAGTGTGAATAAATAAGGTGAATCTAAATTTTGCCATTTTTCTTCTTCTTTTTTAAATGTTTAATGTATTGGCGCAATAAAATTATGATAGTGATAAAAATAGCTATGTAGTGCCAATAAGCAAGTGTAAGTACAAATGCAAAAAGAAAATAATAACCAAGCGCTTCTTCGGTAATCATTATAAATTTTATCCTTTAACTATTTCGCCATTATTTACAGCTTGTTTGTAATCTTCTATGATTTCTTTTGCTAATTGGGTAACCGGGCGGATTTCTTCTGAATCATCCCATTCGTGTATCTCCCAATCATCTTCGAGGAAATCTCCGTTATCTAATGCATCATAAAAACTGATGTAATCTTTGTATTTAGGTTCTTCTGGAACAAATTCAGGATTTATTTTATTATCACTGAAAAAGGCTTTACATTTTTGGTTTGAGTCCCAATCTTTTCTTTTTAAAGTGTAGCCCTCTTTTAATTTATCTATTGCTTCTTTTCCAGTCATAATTTTATTATCTCTTTTTATGATGAAATTTGGGATTAATTTTTCTGGGCGAAAATTTGTCCCTCGAAATTATAGAATTGGTTTATAGTTTTAGTATAGAAAAGCCCCCTTAAATTAATAGGGGGTTTCAAACAAGAATTTAAATTATTGGGTAAATTAATAATAAAAAATTTTAGGATCACAATAAAGATGATTTATGTCGAGATTTAATTTAAAATCAAACTTGGATAACAAATTAATGTCTGCAAATAATAAATTACCAGAGTGAAAAATGGGAAAATATCCTTTTTTGATACCTAATTCACACACGGCTGAAAATCCAGTGGGGGTATTATTTTTTTTAGAATATATTGAATAATCGCCAGGTTTCACATCACTGTCAATTTCAATAATTACGAATTTTGGTTTATAATTAGTAAAGCTTTTCCAAACATAATAATCATATCCGTCAATATCTATTGATAATAAATCAAAACTGAAAGGAAGTTTAGTTTTCGATAAAATGTTATCCAACTTATTTTGGCCTTCGAAATCTACATAGGTATTAATTATTTCCAAATTTTGGTGTTGTGATTTTAAATTTTCAAGTAATCTGTATTTATTTTTATCTGCTTCAATCATTACGCCTGAAAATTTATGATTTTTCAGCAAATTGTAAGTGTTGCTTCCATGAATACCATCCCACGCTCCAAACTCACAAAAAGTGCCTGATTTTATGTTGAAAATTTCAAATAAATATTCAAAAATACCATCTTCTCCATTTTCTGAAAAAATATTTCTTCTTTTACTGAGTAAAGTTGCTTTATCTAATTTCATTTATTACTTTCCTTTAAAAAGCGAAAGAAGGGAATCGAACCCTCGTCATCAGCTTGGAAGGCTGAGGTAATAACCATTATACGACTTTCGCAAAACACTAGCGGTAATTTATTGCGTAGGTGAGTGCTGTTTTATGCCCAAGAGAGGACTCGAACCTCCAAGCTTTCGCGGCAGATCCTAAGTCTGCTGTGTTTACCATTTCACCACTTGGGCTATTATAAATCTTTATACCACCAATAGGGGTTATCTTTGATAGATTGATTTTGTTGTGCGATTTTATTTACATCAATTTGATCTGCTTCGTCTCTTCTGAGAGCATAGTCGCATGATCTACAATTAACTTTAAGGGGGCCACCAAAACAACCGCAGCAAATCATTTTGATTTCTGTGCCAGGATTAAAACCAAGTTCTGACAATCTGTTTTTATTAGCGCCCCCAATTTTATTTATGATACCGCATTCTCCACAATTAAGTTTTGTAAGTTTCATTTCAAGCTCTGACAATTACAATTTGAAGTATGTCGGCTTCATTATTATTTAAAATTATGTTAAGGGGCTTTTTTATGTCAAGCCATTCAGTTGATACAGCCTTCCAATTGTTTTGCATTAATTCTTTAGCTTTAAGGATAGCATGATGCCATGCTGTAGCATAATTATGGCAAACTTCGCCTTCCGAAACATTTCCCAACTGAAGTATTTTGTATTTGAACATTTTATTCTCCTAGTTCCAAGCTACCGTTTCAGTTTCATCGGGTAGGTAGTATCTCCAAACATCTTGTGATTTTCCGAATAAGAATTTCGAAAAACTTAATGATGAATTATATTTGGGGGCTTTTGGTTGTTTCTTCAGTGTGAGCCCGCAATTTTCTAGTGGTTTGTCACTTTTTTTACCATTGCATTTTCTGCAACAAGTGACTAAGTTTTCCCAAGTATCTTTCCCGCCCAATCTTTTGGGTATTACATGGTCAAGTGTAAGGTCTGATGATGAATCGCAGTATTGACATTTATAATTATCTCTCATGTAAATTCCTCTTCGGCTTACTCTTGCCACAGGTCTTGGGCGTTTGATTTGGAATCTGAGTCTAATTACAGTTGGTACAGCAAAATCTTCTCCACTTCCGTCGTAGATAAACTCGAAATCTTCAAGTTCTTCGCCGCAATAATGAAGGATGTCAGCTTTTTCCTTATAAATTAACTTGATTGCACGGTGAAGATTGCAAATGTTGAGCGGTTCATAATCGCTATTTAATACCAAAACTTCTCGTGACATACAAGTTGATCCTCATTTCTATTATCGTGTGTTACAAAGATATATTTACTCGAAAAACTATTCGATGCACCTTGATTTTATAGTGTGTTTGAAAAGATTTTAGTATGATTTTTATAGAGGAATTTTCTATTGTAATAGAATATATAATCATGTTATCAATCTACGGTAAATCATCTAATTCTTTTTGCGACAAAGTATCAAGGCGCGAATTTTTAAAAATTGGGGGCTTGGCTTTGGGTGGTCTTTCTTTATCTGAAGCTTTGGCTTTAGAAAGTGCTGGTGTGTCTGCAACTAAATCTGTGATTATGATTTATCTTCCTGGTGGTCCTCCTCACTTGGACATGTTTGATTTGAAATCTGAGGCTCCCTCTGACATTCGCGGAGAATTTTCACCGATTAAAACAAAAGTTTCTGGCATTGAAATTTGTGAGCATTTACCTAAAATAGCTTCCATGATGGATAAGTTTAGCATAATAAGAAGTTTGAAAGGCACTAAAGATGAACATGATTCACACATTTGTATGAGTGGGTATTCTGTTCAAGAATTTAATCAAAATAAAGCCCCCTGTATGGGAAGTGTAGTATCTCGTTTGGATCCGCCAAGAGACCCATCAATAGCCTCTTTTGTGGCTTTGCAGGGCAAGGCAGGACACATGCCTTGGGCAGATCCTGGTGATGCAGGGTTTTTAGGTTTAGGTTACAGTGCTATGCAAACATCGGGCGAAATGATGAAAGATATGGTTTTGAAAGATCTTACTCTGGACAGATTAGCTCACAGAAGGCAACTTTTGAGTTCATTGGACAGGTACAGGAGAACAATTGATAATCTCAGTGGTGTTTATAAATTAAATGACAAAGCTTTCGAAATTTTGACATCAAACAAGTTGGTAGATGCTTTAGATGTAACAAAAGAAAATAAATCTGTTAGGGCTAACTATGGAGTTGGAAGACTTACTCCTGTTGATGATGGTTTGCCAATGATTAATGATCAATTTCTAGCTGCTAGGAGATTGGTTGAAGTTGGAGTGAAGTTTGTTTCGATTGGCTATGGCCGATGGGATTATCATAATGATAATTATGGTCAATTAAAAAATTATCTTCCAATGTTTGATAGTGCGGTTTCGGCCTTGGTTAATGATTTACATTTAAGGGGATTGGACAAAGATGTTTCAGTTGTTGTTTGGGGAGAATTTGGTCGCACCCCTAAGATTAATAAAGATGGTGGTAGAGACCACTGGCCTAGAGCTTCCTTTGCTCTGCTTGCTGGTGGAGGAATGCGTCACGGACAAGTGATTGGCTCTACCACACGATTTGGAGAAGAGCCAGATGAAAGACCCATTGATTATAAAGATGTATTTGTAACTTTATATGACAGAATGGGTATTGACATTTTGAACACTGCTGTGCCTGATGTTTCTGGGCGACCAAATTTCTTGTATGCTGGTAATGAACTAATTAGAGAATTGGTTTAATAAATTTGCCAATCATTTTTAATTAAATCTTCGTCATTTATTTGAGAATGTGCCCAGTCTGTGATTAAATCTCCAAGCATAAATCGTTTGAGGATTTTACTATCTTCGAATTTTAAGAAAATAACTTTCTTTTCATCTTTTCTATAAATTGTGCAATCATTTCTCAAACTGGGCATCAATTCTTCAATAAACATTATTTATCTTCGATCATTTCATAAATTTCTTCTACCTTTTCGAAATTTATGACGTCCCAAATTTTGTTTAAATATTCATCTCTTTTGTTTTGGTATTTTAAATAGTAAGCGTGTTCCCAAACGTCAATTCCTAATACAGGGATACCAGAACAGCCAGCAATTTTTTCTCCCATGAGTGGATTGTCTTGATTGGCAGTGGAACAAACTTTTAATTTGCTACCATCTTTAACAAGCCAGACCCATCCTGAGCCAAATCTGTTTTTACCAGCAAGGATCATTTCGTCTTTAAGTTTATTAAAACTCTCGAAATCCTTATTGATTTGATCAAGTAATTTGCCCTCTGGTTTATTTCTACCACCTGGAGTTAGAATTTCCCAATAAAGATTATGATTAATTACACCGCCCCCATTATTTCTAATTGCGGATTGAATTTTAGTATTTACCTTTTCTACTTGAGCCATGAGATCAAAGATGTTCATAACCATTAAAGAGGGGGCATGTTTTAGATTCTCATTTAAATTTGTTAAATAGGTATTGTAATGCTTATCGTAATGAACCTGCATAGTTTCTTTATCTATGATTGGTTCTAATGAATCGAATGAGTATGGGAGCTTGAATTTAGTGTGCATTTTTATTCCTATTGTTATTTAAATTCTGCATGGCAGGATTATTAGCCATGTGTTTTATAATGTATGAGCTGCTTATTTGTTGTTGTACAATTGTGTTTTCCAGCTCTTTAATTTTTTGGTCTTTTTGTTCTAGTGTTGTTTTTCCGGGCGAAAATTTATAGCCAGCAAAAAAACTAGCCCCCATAAAAATTAACATCACAAATACTAGTAAAGTTCTTTCGTTTTTCATGTAAGTGTAAACCTTTTTATTTTATTATCGAACTTTTATAGTGAATTGACAAATTAAAAGAGGGCTTTTGGGCCCCCTTTATTCATCATTAAAATCTTTTCGAAGTACTAAATACATAATCATAAACATGAATAAAGCACCCAATGCTGTGAACAGCAATCTTGAAAGGGTTTCCATTCATTTATCCTCCTTTCTGGAGTTTTATTATTGTAGGTTTGTAAGGTCAACAGGATAAATTTGCTTTTCGCAAATTAAAATAGGCTTTATGCTGGTCATATCCAGGCTGGTATCAAGAAACTTATTCTGCAAAATCACATCTATTTCTTTGATATTCCAATAGTTTGAAATAGATTCAAGAAAAGGCATAGTTAGTTTCCACATGAGTGGTAAATCTTTCAAACTTCTAACAAGGCACATACAAGACCACATCAATTCTATGTTTTGGTCTTTATTGTTATCATTGTTTTTAAATTCAACAATTACAATAGACATGATTTTATCTCATTATTGATCAAACGATTGGCAAATTCTACCAATTTTTATATCAATTAGATTTTGTTTTTCTTTATCATTGAAACACTGCCAACCTTCTTGGGGTAATGAATTTAAATTTTCAACAGTTTCAACTATTGAATCATTTTGATTATAAATGCCGAAATTCTTATCATCTATTTTTTTAATGTAATTTGACACTGGCCAAGATTCATGTGAAAATTTATGATTTTGTTCTAAAAATTTTATCAACTCGTTTAATTTCATTTTTGGGTATAATCTTTTTATGAAAAAGTTTTTATCTGCTTTGAATTATATTTATAGAATCTTTATGATTTACACTTGTGTGCAAATTTTAAATTTAATTTTTGAATGATTAATTTTGTAGGTTTTGATAAAAGTTGGGGTTAATTTGTAAATTATGTGGTACACTTTTCCTAATACTGATAAATTAAAATTTGCAAATGCAAAAAAAATAGTCACTGCACAAACAACCATCAAGCAACTCGACGATACATATTTTGGGATTTATAATTCTGGTCAGCTTGCTGGTGTTATACCTGTAAATTTTGGTACAGACGGTGTAAACAATCCTGGTGTTAAATTGAATCCACAGTTGATTTCTCAAATAAAAATTTCTGATGATAACTTTAGTTTTGTTTATCCTGATTCAAATGGCCAGCCTCGCCAATACAGTGCAAGTTTAGATCAACAATCTATTTTACCACGTTATCTGAAACAACAACTAGATGAAATGGGTCTTAGAAGAGACACTCGTGGCGACTTTGAACGCATGAAAAATGAAGAAAGATTGCAAGGCCAACTTTATAGAGAAATGGTTCAATTGGCTGGTCAATTATTTGCAAAATATCAAAATAAAGAACAGGTTAAGAAAGACCTGCAATACAGAATTTTTGATTTATTCCAAAGTGGACAAATTTCAGAACAATTGGGCAATACCTTGTACGCTTGGATGGTACAATATGTTAATAATAACATTAAAGCAAATGAAAAAGGCAGCCCAATTACATTGGATGATGAAATCATGAAAACAATTAAGGATTACCCAGGAACAACTGCACAAAGAATACCTGGCGGTTTTTTTGTAAATTTAGTGATTAAGAATACAGCTTATAACGCAGAAGGCAGACCATTCCAAGCAGGCTTCACTGTGAGAAACAACGCTGAACTTCAAAAATATCTTAGTGATTTTGTTGCTCAAGCGAATCTTTCACCAAATGCAAAACAAAAAATACAAGAACAAAATAATAATGCTTTACCAAAAAATCCTGCTTTTTTGGGCTCAGGAAAACAAGCCCCTAAATAATTTAAATAATCAAATCCAAAAAATTGGTTTTAAACATTCTATTAAATTTATTCAAAGCTGTTACAATCATAGGTTTAAATTCTTTTGCTTGTTGTTTAGTTTGTCTTGTTAATGATACACCTAACCCAGCCAAACTGTTGTTGCAAATTTCAGCAACCTTTCTTCCTATTGGAGCTTCAACATTTGGCAATGGATCTTTGCCTTGTTCTAAAAGATCATAAAGAGTTTGTAATTCATTTAATCTTGCTTGATAATCTGGGCTATTTAACAAAGAATTGGTGTGAGATTTTTTGATTTGTTTAACCTTTTCATTATCAACATACACCTTTCTAATGTTATAATTGACTTCTCTTAATTGTTCCATTAAAGTTTCAATTTGATCAGCATCTTTTGATTTGCTTATTGTGTCATTCCAGTTATAGTTTGAAGCTTCAATTTTACTCTTATGTTGTAGGGCTCTAATTTTTTTGTTTAGATCATCTGATTGAGCTTTGAGCACTTTATATTGATCGTATAATGACACGACAAGATTTTGATAATCTTGATTTTCAGGATTTGCATAATTTTGATAAAACTGCGCGATTTCACCAAATTTGAATTGCAATTGAAGCATAGCAGCTCTAGTGATAGCTTGCTCGGGTGATAATTTATTAGTTCTATCTTCAATTGACTGATAAGTTGTTTGGTCAACTTTGCCTTTGTTCTCAGAGAGCCAAGAATCTACTAATTGTTTTGTCTTGCCCCCTTTAAAAATGATTGATTTAGCTTCCAATTGGTTAATTAATTTGAGGGCATTAGCTCCAGCAGCGAAATCATCTTTTGAAATAAAGATTACATCATTGCCCGACAATACAGCTTGGAACGGTTCAAGTTCTTCTTTCATTGAGGTTTTTGATTCGTAGTCAGAACCATACCACCCGAAATATTCTCCTACAAACACAACTTGTGATTCAATGATAGGAGAGCCATCTTTATTCCAGCCTCTAAGAACCTCACAGGGCAATAAAAAGTCGCACATAAATTCTGTGTTAATTTCTTTAGAGCCTTTTTTGACTTTTGCAGAAGGCATTTTAATTTCAGCTGGAATTGGTTGCAAATCAACAGCTCTGAAGATGGACAGAATTTGCCTTTCTGCTTCGGATCTAGTGTCCAAACCATAATCTTGTCCAAACACCTCATCTTCTAGGACTTTCGCGCCTTGTTTCTTTTTGAAGAATTCTTTATAGTTTAATTCCTTATCGGGAATTTTAGAAAATTCATCGGCGAGCTTTGAATATCCAGCAGATCTTAGAAGATTATGAAAATTTTGTCTTCCAACTTTAGCATAGTATTCATTGACAAGCATTCTGACATCAGGATGATCATCAGAGGAGGCGAAATCTGCAAGCATTTTAGCACCAGCTTCATCATCGGTAATATTATTAGAAGCTAAAATGTTCTGAATATAGTTAACCAGCGCTGGAAGATTCGCATCCTGATTCTCGTTGTCTTTTTTACCCATACCAGCGAATGGCAAAAGCAAGCCTCTCATGACACCAGAAGTTGGGCTTTGAATTCCTAAATCGTTCCAAGAAATAATTTGTATTCTATTATTTGGATTTGCGATGTTATAATTTTCAATTTCTTTATTTGATTTACGAACAAAAGATGAAATTGTATTTACAAAATTTTCATTCAATGCTACAATTTCTGCATCAGTCATGGATTCATTTGGTACAAAATTTGGTTTGATTTGCTCAATGTAAGCCAAGCAATTTGCAAGTATTTCATCTCTAAAATTTATGCCTTGTTCAATTTGCAAATTATTGTTTTGTGGATTTTCAACAGTTGGTTCTTGCACTGAAGGAGAATCTTCAGATACAGCAGGAGCAGAAATCAAACTAGTATCAGGTGCAAACTTGAAATGTTCAACCTTATCTTTACTGACAATTTTGTACTTTTTATACCAAGACATAATTACTAAATTCCCATAAGTTAGTTATCTTTATTATTATCAGTATTATTTGAATTGACCTTAAAAATGCTGAAAATCTTGTTCATTGTTGAATTTTCTGAGGGAACAATTTCTTCTTTGAAATCATAAATTTTTTGTTCATCATCAATTGGATGAATTGTTTTGGGTGGCTCATCAGTGATCTTTTGAAGAATGCGACTCAAATAATTTTCTTCAAAATTTTTACCAATATCATAACCTGATGTCTGAGAAGCACAGAAATAAATAACAGAATTCCTGATTACTGATGACACGCCTTTAAATTCTGGGCTTTTAAATTCATTGAGATAATCAAAAAATTCCTGAGCGGCTACTTTAGTATGAAAATTAGCTACATATTTGGTTATCTCATCTTGTCTGCCAGAAGCATAATAATTAGCACCATCAATGTGTGTGCCGTTTTGAATTTTGAAATTTTCCATTAATTTAATTGCAGAATCAAAATCAGATGAAATAACCAATGCATAACCTGAATTAAAACTGTCGCAATAATAAAAAACATCTGATGATGAATTTAATAACTTAACATAATTTTCAAAATCATTATAATCAGCGCGATTGATTGAAAAATTCAATTTATGAACTTTTGATTGAATTGATGTTACATACATTAAGGGAACCTCTTTAGAATTTACATTTTTAATATTTATACTGCAAAAATAAAGCCCCTTTTATAGGGGCTTCATTTTAAACTGTTTGAAGTATTAGCCTCTTATGATTATCAATAATTCGCTTGATGCCTCGATTTGCTGAAATAACTTTACCAGTAGTGGTGTTCAAAGCATCTGCCGTTTCAGGGATTGTGCATTCAAGCTCCCAAACATAATGGAATACATCTTTTTGCATTTGGTTGAATTCACTTTTCATCTTATCTATTTGTGCAAGATAAGTAATGGTATCTGCTGACTTTGCGCTCGAATCTTCATACTCTTGAAGTCTAGATGTTTCTTCGCCTGTGGAGTTATAGTAAGGATCACAAAGGGTCAAGAAGGTTGGAAGAAGGGCTTCCACTTCCATCTTTTTGGAATCAATAGCTTCTGGGGTATCCAGGCCCCATTTATGTTCAAAGTTTGCTTTCTTGACAGGGTCATTGTCGTAACCACCCATGTAGTACACGCGAAACTCTCGCATCTGGGAAGGGCACTTAACAAACGACTCTTGGTCTGCTTGAGTAAGCATTTCAAACTTCACAGTTGAATAAACGTAAGTGGAAAGTTTTGCCTTTTTATTGGTGAAATCGAATCTCTCGTAAGCCACCATAGCAGCGATTCTAGCGATAGAAAGACAATCTTCAACTGAACCCATGTAAGGTCTTTTTGCCAAAAGCTTAGTTGCTAAATTGCGAAGCATGTTGTCATGGCGGTTGAATAATTCTTGAAGAACAGTGTCACCATAAGAAGTACCCTTGTTAGTTCGGTAAAGCCTCAAGAGCTCGTTGTCTGTGGACTTCTTGATAGCGATTGGCGACAGTCTGCGGTTGGTTGATGTAAGCATTGTATAAATTCCCTCTCGTGCTTTAAAATGAAATTGCCTCTTATCAAATGAGACTTATGATTGCACATTACAATAGGTGTGATTTGCTTTTTTAGTATAAAAAGCTAGACGATGTCTAGCCCTTTATCTTTGAAGAATTTGCGATCCACGTTGGGGAACCCTGTTATTTGAATCAAATTTTGGGGGCCATCGTGAATTTCCACACTTTGATCTATTTCGACCAAGTGTCTTGGAATGCGAGATTCTCCTCTATTATTTATACAATTAAAATGGAATCTCTGGTTGCTAGAACCAGCCAAAACATTATTATTTTTGAGGGATTCTTCGTATCTTCCATCTATCAATAAATCTACGAGGGGTACAATGTGAGCAAGGAGTTTATCTTCATGGTTTTCAATTTCTTCCATGGTATAGCCAGTGAAAATAATAATCCCATCGGGTAGCTGGTCTAATAAATTATCATTGATAATTCTTAATAAATAATACAGGGACTCACATTGCTCCATAGGATCGCCCCCTGTTATTGTAATTCCAGTATTATGGCTTAAAAGGGTTTTGACCATTTGATACAATTCATACACAGACATGTTAAGTCCGCCTTCATCTGTCCATGTTTCAGGATTGAAGCATCCCTTGCATGCTTTGGAGCAACCCTGGGTCCAAATAACAATTCTGGACCCAGGACCGTTCACTTTTGATTCAGACAAAATGCTGTGTATTCTAATTTTAGCCATTATTTTGTTTAAGCAACCCTTTTACACTATCAAATTTTGAATTGAAGTGTGAAATTTGCTCACTAATTCTGCCAACATAGGGGTGCAATGAGGATAAATCATTGCCAATTGCTTCATCAATGAGTTTATTTACACTTTCTCCAATTCTATCTATGTTACGGAGGGTAGACAATAAATCTGATTCATAAGATGAAGCGTTTCTTTTTGCCCTGCGAGAAAGAATTTCTTTTTTCAAATATTCATGGTTTCTCATGAAAGTGCGGAGACCATTTGGCTCCGCTAAATTTGGGTTATCTGAAATGTGAAATGTCTTAATAGTTGCCATTATTTCCTCCTTGGTGGTAGTGAGTTCTCCTTTATTTCGAAATAGCCATTATAAATGAAATCTGTCAAACTACTGCAACCACTATAACTTACTGCTGATGAGATACCTCCCCAAAGGTCTGAAACCAACTTTTCAAGCGGTAAAATAGGTTCATCAATTTTAAACTCTTTACCTTCAGAATGCCGAGAAGCTTGTCCAGTGGCAAGAATTTGTTGTTTTTCAGATGCTCCACCCCAATAAGTGCCATCACCATGTAAATTTGTTTCAGCCTCAAAGGCCCTAGCAAAGTATCCGCCCATGATTATAGCATCTGCGCCAGCCCCAAAAGCCTTTGAAGCATATCCACTATTCTTTATACCGCCATCTGCAACAATCCTTACATCTGCATCACAAATTTCTGAAAGAATTGGATTGTTGAAATCGTAAGGGCAACTAGGATCCACACAGTAGTCTGCATAATCAGCACATTCGATAATCTCAGTAATTTGACCCCTATTGTATCCTGTAGAATCGTTAGTTGCACAAGGAGAACCTCCTGCAATTCCTACACGAACATAAAGGGGGCATTTGAGGAAATTCAATTGCTCTACAAGATTGAATACACCAAGATTTGTATGAACATTGCCAACCATTAGATTGTCAATTTGTGCGATGCTTTTAATGCGTTTTACAGATTCGCCAATAGCTTTATGCATGTATCCATTAGCCATGTCAATAAGCCAATTTGTAACACCAGCTTTTGCTAAAATTTCAACACGTTCAAAATCATTCAATCCAACAGACACAAATACGTTGGAAGTATCTTTCAAAGATTTAAAAATTTCAACTTGGCCTTGAGGAGAACCCCAATCTCGATGGTATTTGTTGTGAGTTTGAAAACGATGCAAACAAACACCTAATCCCAGTTCATTTGCCTTTTGGGCCAATTCAATGCCAACAATGGCTTGCATGGGGCTTACATAAACCCTATTAAGCTCAACTGGGATTTTTTTCCTTGACAAAGCACCTAGCTCATTATCTGGGTCAGAAGCCGTTGGCCTTGAAAGCAAATTCACATCGTTATAGTAGATAGATTTTTTATCTGTAAAAACTGGCATAATTATTTCCTTTAAATGAACTCAAAACTATTATTGAACATTCTCACAACATAATGCATCCAGTGTGCATAAAAATATTGCTAAAGCCAAGGAGGTATGAACAACAAGAGATTCTTGTCCATTCAAATCTATAGTCATCACATAGTTTTCTTTTTGTTTAGACAAGAACCAATTCCAATTTTTGGAACTCAAAAAGTCAAATAACAATTTGATAAATACGGGGTCATTGAAGTCTGAAAGAGTGATACCAGTTTTATTTGAAAACTCTTCAAGTAAAAGCGGATCTAGATTTTTTGATTCAGTAAGCATCCATGGGTTCATAATTTTTGTTTCCTTATGATGCTATAGGATGTGATATACATTTTTAGTATGTTTTGATTGACATTTTGAAAATTAAAGGTCCAAAAATAATCAAATTTGTATATTAATACTTTAAGAGAATTAAAAAATTAGGAATCAGTCTGTTTTTGTACAAAATTATTATGAACGTAGTTATACCTATGGCTGGTGCAGGAAAAAGATTTTTGGATAACGGCATTGAAACTCCTAAACCTTTAGTAGATGTATTTGGCAAAACAATGATCGAAAGAGTTATTGACTCAATCGAATTCGAATGCAATTTAATTTTTATTGTTAGAAAAGAACACTATGATGAATTTAATCTTAATTCTTTTCTTAATAAAATAGCACCAGGTTGTACGATAGTGATTGCAAATGAATTGACCCAGGGGGCAGCTTGTACTGTTTTGCTTGCAAAAGACTACATTGACAATGACAGCCCCCTTTTAATTTGTGATTCTGATTCGCTAGTTTATTTTGAGAAAAAACTTTTAAATAACTATTTAATTGACGGGGCTATTTTGACTTTCAAGGACACAAAACCATGTTGGTCTTATGTAGATTCTCCTGGAAATTTGCAAAGAATTAAATCTGTTGAAGAAAAAAATCCTATAAGCAATTATGCATCCTCAGGAAGATATTTCTGGAAACATGGCAAAGATTTTGTTTATTATGCTGAAAAAATGGTAAGCGAAAACATCAGGTCAAATGGCGAATTTTATGTTTCACCAGTTTATAATTTAGCTATTGCTCAGAATAAATTTATAATGAACATTTTAGTTGATGACTTTTTCAACTTAGGCACTGTAGCCGACCTAAATGATTATGTTGCCAAAATTAGCAATAATAATTTATGATTTACTCAATGATAGAGATAGAATTAAATTTCAAATCTCACTTCTTTCTAATACAAGAACATTTGAAAGAAGCTTTTTCTTTTTTGGTAAGAATGACAATTATAAATCTTATGATTTAAACTTTGCCAAACATAATTTTGATTTTGATTTCAAGCAAAGCATTTTAAGTTTTTTGTATGATACAAATCAATTTGATTATTACATGATAATTACTCCAAGAATTTTATTAAATTCTGAAATAATTGTGAATAATTTGAATCTTTCGAAAATAAATGTATTGTTAAAGCAAAATTTTTTAATTTTATTTCACAAAAATCAAAAATTGAATTTCATAGATTCTGTGAATTATTTACATAACCAAACTTTATTAAATGATTTTGATTTTTTGATTCAAAACCAGCAAACTTGTTTTATTGAAAACTTGAATTTTAGCATAGTTGATAAATATCAAACTTTTTACAATAATCGATTGATTAATAAAAATGGTATTGAAAAAATTGCAGTTTGCTTTACCGGAATTTCGCATGACGATGGTAAGTATCTGAGTGGATGGAATAAACAATTCAAAAGATCTTTTGTTTTCACTTATGAAAATCATTTTGAAATGATTATTAATCCTTTCAATGAAAATTATTCAGTACATACTTATTTGACTACATACGATTCTGAGCATACAAATTCATTACTTGAAATTTACAAGCCCTCTTCTTATGTAATTCTTTATGGCTTCAACCACACGATGAGAAGCACTTACATAAGATCAATTGAAAACTTAATTGAAACAGCTTCTCAAATTGATTTTTTTATTTGTACTCGGTTTGATATAATGTTTTATGACAAGTTGGCTAATTGGAATTTTAATTTCAGTAAGTTCAATTTTATTTTCAAAGAAATTTGGGGTTGTGAAAAACAAATTGAAGTTACAGATGTATTATTTGCTTTTCCAGCGCGATTTTTAAAATCATTTTTAAAAGCGATTATCAAAGCTGATGAAAATCCTAGAAGAGATCAATGCTCTGGCGAATTGCATTATATTTATGAATTTATCGCTGAAGAAATAGGCGAAGAAAACATTCATTTTGTTTCTGAAGAATTCCAATCTACTGCAAACGCAGTAGGAAAAGAGCAAAAATCAAACACCTTTTTTTATTTGTGCAGGGAGTGATTTATAATCAACTATAATAGAATTATTAAGGAGTTTTCAAAGATGAAAATTTATACAATAGTCGGGTTTTTAGCAATGTTTGCAGCTATTGCAAACGCACAAACGGTTAAGATTGTTTCTGATGAAAAGACTAATAGCTTGATAATCAAAGCTCCGATTGCCATGCAAAAACAAATAGAACAGCTTGTAAGAGACTTAGATAAAGAACATAACGAGATGACCGAATTGAGAGTTATTCAACTGGTTTATTTGCAAGCTTCAGAAGTTAGCCCAGCTTTGCAAAATGTTATGAATAATTACAAACCGATTCCTATCAAATCATCACAATTTGAAATTAACAATAATAGTTGGAACAACTCTTTGCATGGCTTGGTTTTAGCTGATGATAGAACTAATAAGCTTATAATCATAAGTGACAAAACTGCTGTAGCTAACATTGAGAAAATAGTTAGAGAATTAGATACAAAAGTAAATATTACTAATAGTGCAACGATAACTAAATTGAAAAACGCTAACGCTGCGGCGATAAGCGAGATTATAAATAACATTTCTAGAAGGTAAAAATGACTGAAGCCCCCATTTCATTAACAGATAAAGCAGTTGAATTTGTAAAAAGTATTATTTCAGAAGCAGATAGTGATAATTTACATTTGAGAATCTATGTAGCTGGCGGAGGTTGTTCTGGATTACAGTACGGAATGGCTCTCGATGAGATAGTTGATGTTGATGATGAAGTATTTGAAATACAGGATTTAAAAGTAGTATTAGGAGCAATGGACATCAAGTATCTCAATGGTGCAGTTGTAGATTATGTGGATACAAAATTAGGCGGAGGATTTAAGGTAGAAAATCCAAACGCAGTGAAAGCCTGCGGATGTGGAAGTTCATTCTCAGTTGAAGATGATTTAGCTGGTAAAACAATTACAGGGGGCTGTGGTTCTTGTAATTTTTGAAATTATTTTTTTAAATAAACTCGATACGAATGCGTCGAGTTTATTTTTTTGACAGGGCTCATTACAAACACAACTTAATATTAGTTTGGAGAGATTAATAATGTCTTGCAAGTGCCAAATTATAGAAAAAGAAAATAATAGTTGGATAATTGCACTATCTGAATGCATTGATGGTTATCAATGCTTTGGCCCCTTTGTAAATAAGCACGAAGTTGATGCTTACCTTAAAGAATACCTATCTAAATTTATAGTTATCAAAGAATATTACGATTTTGAACATCCTGAAACAAAACGAATTTTAAATTCAATAAAAATGCCCCCTTATAAAAATAAATACTGGGACTTTGAAGATTATAAAGTAATGGCATGGAGAAACGCAGGATTCAGAAGCAGAAGATAATCGACTAACTCATAGGAGAGTTAAGTCGATTTTCAGTTTTTTGACCCCCAATATAGAGGTATATTATTAATTTATTAATACGGTATAAATATAGATTATCTTTAAATTATTTTGAGAGCTTATAAATGAAATTAAAATCTTGGAACACGATTAATAGTTATATTATAAAAGTTGAAAATGCAATAAATAAAGCAGAACTTGGTTCAACAAAATTAACTCAAGTAGAATTATCAATAGATGGAATGTCAGCAACAAAAAATAGAATTTTTCTAAATGAAATAATTGATACAGATTCAAATTATCTTGAAATTGGTACATGGCACGGTTCTACTCTTGTGTCTGCTCTTTATAAAAACAAACCAAACTCAGCTTTTGCAATAGATAACTTTTCTCAGTTTAAAGCAGATAAAGAAACATTTATTAAAAATTGCAACACTAGCGAAGTATTTAATTTTGAATTCTTTAATGAAAACTGTTTTGAATTATCTGAAGATAAGTTATCTGAAATCAAAGACATCAATGTATATTTCTATGATGGGAACCATGATCAGTCAGCACATGTTCAGGCTTTGACTTTTTTCTTGAAAAATTTATCCAAACAATTTATTTTGATTATTGATGATTGGAATGATGACCAAGTTAAAATTGGCACACTTAAAGGGATTATGGATTGCAAGTTGAATGTCCATAAATACTGGATACTTCAAGCGGACTACAATGGAGACACTAAAAATTGGTGGAATGGATTTTTTGTAGCTGTTTGTGAAAAACCTGATTATTGATTAAAATTTTTTACAATTAGCACGATAATCAATCGTAGAAAGGTTTCAACTATGATTAAGATTGATGTTGTGCTCGGACTTCAATACGGAGACGAAGGTAAAGGTAAGATTACCAATCAAATGGCTAGTAGTGGCAAATACTCCCACGTTATGCGGTATAATGGTGGGTCTAATGCTGGTCATACTATTTATGTCAAAGGGCAAAAAGTTGTCACGCATTTAGTACCTTGCGGTATTTTTCATGGTATTCCATCAGTGATTGGGCCAGGATGTGTAGTTCATCTTGATAAATTTCTCAAAGAGTTAGAATACCTCAATAATTTGGGCTATTTTACCCATCTAGTTAAAGTGGCCTATAACGCTCACATAGTTACTGACGATCACATTGAAGAAGATTCAAAAGACACAAGAATTGGTACAACTAAAACTGGCAACGGACCTTGTTATAGAGATAAGGTCATGCGTGTTGGTAAAAGAGCTGAAGATATTCCTGAACTTTCCGACATGATTATCGACATTGCAGATCATGGGGAAGACTATAAAATCTTGGCTGAAGGCGCACAAGGTTATTGGCTTGACATTGATAGTGGTGATTATCCTTATGTAACAAGTAGCTCTTGCGGCATTGGAGCAGTATTGAATAATGGTTTCTCTCACAAAGCAATAAATTCAGTTGTAGGAGTCGCTAAAGCTTATTCTACTTATGTAGGAGCTAAAAGCTATCAAAGTGAAGATCCAAGATTTGAAGAAATCAGAAAAGAGGGCCAAGAGTATGGAGCAACTACAGGTCGTCCAAGACAAATTCAGTGGTTTGATGTTGATGAGGTTTTAATTGCTTGTATACGAAATGGTGTTGATAAATTAATTATCAATAAATTGGATGTACTTGAAAAAGTAGATAACAGCTGGAATGTAATGTCACCTTGGGCAAATAAAAAAGAAATTATTAACTTTGATAATAAAAGTGATTTTAAATCTTTTATTTTGGATGAATGCTACAAAAGTCTTCCAAACATGAAAGTTGAATTTCAGGAATCTCCATTATAATGTTTAGCTTGACATCTTTCTTAAAAGATACTTTAAGTCTATTGGCAATTGTTGAACCACTGGGAGCAATTCCAGTGTTTCTTACTTTAACTGCTTCTTATGGATTTGCAAAAAGAGAACGTGTTGCCAAAAAAGCAGCAATGGCAGGTTTTTTAATACTACTTTGCGCACTAATTGCTGGTAAAGTTTTGCTGCAAGTTTTTGGAATTTCATTATCCTCTTTGCGAGTTGCAGGAGGTTTAATGTTTTTGGTAATGGGCATTCAACTTGTAATCTCAGAGCCCCCTAAAATTACTGATTCCGAAATTATGGAAGCAGAAACACATACAGATGTTGCAGTTGTGCCACTAGCTCTTCCTGTGCTATCTGGGCCTGGTGCTATGGGTGCAGTAATTCTTCTGGGCGATAAAGCAGAACCACTAATACAAATACCTAAGGTTGGTTTGATTATTGGTATTGTGATGTTAAGTTCTTATTTTTGTTTCAAATTAGCAAACCCAATTGGACAAAAGTTAGGAGTAACTGGTTTAAACATTCTGAATAGAATCAGCGGATTGATCGTTTTATCCATCGGTGTTGAGTTTATTCTGGCTGGAGTTCACCAAATTTGGGCAAGTTATTAAAAAAGGCTCCAATTGGAGCCTTTTATTAGTTATTTGGGTTTTTAGTTTCTCTTGGCAAATTAATTCTTTGACCAGGAACTAAATTGCCTGGATTGAGTCCAGGGTTCATTGATAAAATCAAATCTTGAAAAGATTGTTTCATGCCTACATAAGAGCCTTTTGTAAACAACTTTTCTCTGTGTGCATTTACTAATCCATCAAAAGTGTCGCCAGATTTTACGAAATACCCAAAAGGAGAACCGACAGCAACTGGTTGAGGATTAGGATTTAAAATCTTTTTGATGCCTTGTCCCACATCCTTCATAACGCCTTTTGCTTTGTCAAGTAAAGTGTTCTGTGCAACTTTTGCAAAAATAGAATCTAATTTATCAGCTTCTGTTGTAAAACCTTTGCTCTCCAAAGATGCTATTACTTCGTCAATTTGTGCTAAAACAGTTTTCATTAAAAAATCCTCAGTTTGATATACTTAATTAAATAAATTATAAAATAAATAATAAATGTCCTTGTGCCCAAAGGTATAGTGAACTTAAATTGGTAGAATATTATTGTAAGATTTCAACGCCGACTCTTGCTGTTCATAGATGAGTAATTTTTGAAAGGAGAGATGGCAATGAATTTATTTGAAGAAATTGAAAAGTTATTTGATGAAGTATTCAGTTCTATTTTTAAATGGAACCAAAGTTGGGATTAATTGTTTGAATTATTAAGGGGGCAATTGTGCCCCCTTAAATTGTTTTAAGGGTAAATAAAGTGGACCAAAAAATAAACTCCAAAACTTTCATTTTTTATTTATTATTTTTACTTATTGGAATTTGTCTTGGCTTTGTTGCTGGTGCTTATCAAAAACCAGAGCAAAAATCAGAAATTGCAGAAATTAATTATGATTCTATTTGTTTAAGAACTTTGAAAGAATATTACATAAATCAAAATCCAAAAGAAAGAAAAAAATTAATAGACCAAGCAGCCAAGCAGCTTGCCATTGACAAAATGACTAGTAACTAAGGATAAAGCTGTAATTTAACATAAATATTTATTTGTCAAAAAAAATAATTGATAGATCAAAATTGGAGGTCATCTAATGATCAAATTCTATTCAATTATTGTTTTGATGAAATCTATAATTTCATCATTCTTTGAAAGGTTCTCTGGCAGCAAAGGTGAGGTTCTGGCTGATAAGGTCACAAACTTTTTAGGAAGTTGGAAGTTTATTATTATTCAGTCTGCTTTACTGTGGTCTTGGATGATTTTAAACATAGTTTTGTCTAAAAATTCAGAAGCCTTTGATCCTTATCCTTTTATTCTTCTTAATTTAATGCTCAGTTTTCAAGCAGCTTTTACTGGTCCGATTGTACTTATGAGTCAGAATAGGCAAAGCGCCAAGGACAGACTCGCTATGACGCAGGACTTGGAGTGCGATTTAAGATCTGAGTTATCACTTATGGAAATTAAAGCACTGCTCAGAAGAATTAACGAGAAATTATAGGATTAAAGGGGGCTGGATGCCCCCTTTAATTTTGTTGTAAAATAAAATATGTAAGCAATTTTACTAGCACATTTACAAATGTTTTCCTTATTGAATTTGTTTTTCGCACTGGGTGTGGCAAGACCACATCCATACCGGAACGTAAGTTCTGTTCAAAATAAGGAGATTAAAAATGAGTCTAAGATTTTTAGCCACACCAATTGGTAGTGGTGATCAAATTGCGTTGCTCGGACTGTCTGAATCTAATTTAGTTGTTGGTAAAACCTACAAAAGACCTGGCGCTGGACAATTACAAAGTGCCACTGAAAGAGCATTTGCTTGGAGCGATGGCACTCTCACTTCAATTGATGTAGGACCAAGTTTCAACAGCACTGCTCATTCAGTTGGTGAAAACAATGTGATTGTTGGATTTGGAACAAACCCATCAAGGTTTGGTGTATTTGGATGGGTCGAAGAAAATGGAGTAGTAAGTCGCCTCGATGGTCTTGGTGGAACTAATATCATGCCCGTTGCAACTAACGGTAAAATTCATTGCGGCCAGGCTAATTTACCAAACAGAGTTTCCAAGGCCGTAAAATGGGAAAATGGAACTTGTGTAGATTTAGGTACTTTGGGCGGTCCAGCCGCAAGCGCAACTGCAATTAATAAAAAAGGCAGTATTGTTGGATCATCAAGAGAAGCCACAACTAACATGAACATGTCTGCTTACATTGTAAGAGATGGCAAGATGGTTGCTTTACCAAAACTAAGCCCAAGATTGAATTGGGCATACGGAATTAATGATAATGATGATGTAGTTGGTTCATCTGATGGTAGTGCGGTAAAATGGGCTAATGGACAAGACAAACCAATTATCTTAGCAAGCGGACAGGCTATGGACATTAATAATAGCGGGTTGGTAGTTGGTTCAACATTAGGTAGTCCAGGTTTCGCATTTGTTCATGATGGTAAATCATTAATCAATCTTAATGATGTCACTGAAGGGCTAAATGGAATCAGTCTTGCAGTAGCTAGAAACATCAACAATCAGGGTTGCATCACTGCTTATGGCTTTGATAGCAAATACAACATGGTTGGATTTTTATTAGTACCTATGTAAAATGTTCAAGTAAAGTTAGTTTAACATGAAGAAAAAATTATAAGAGGAGAATTTAGATTCTCCTCTTATTTTTATATGTTACTAAATCCAACATTGTAAACAATAAAATCAGAAAAGTGTATTTTTGCACCACTAGCTTGAAGATCTTTTAATAAATTGTAATCTTCAATTTTGCTATTTGTAAATCTTAAATTATGATTGTTCAAAAATTTTAGGTTGACAGCAAATGAAATTCCCACCTGCCCTACTTCGATGGATTTTACACCATTGCAAGGTCTTATTACACCATTTGTATATTGCATTTTAAAAATGATAACATCGACATTAGGGTTATTTTTTAATTCAAAATTAAATTTATCAAAGTAATCAGGCGTAAAAGAGTCATCATCATCCAAAAAACAAATCCATTCAGTCGTGGCTAAATCTATAGCTTTATTCCTAACCTCACCACCGCCATTTTTACCATCTCCTGTTTTCGCTGGTAAAAAAATGTAGTTTATTCTAGAGTCTTCGATGAGTTGTACTGAATCCTTTTCTACATTATCAAAGGCGACAATACATTTCCAATCTTTGTAAGATTGTGTTAATAATGACAGGAGACTGAACTTTAATCTGTCTCTTCCTTTACTAGGTATTATTACTGTTATCATCTATTAAATTGACAGCAATTTTAATTAAAGCATCAGCTTCTTGATAGTTCGAACTTGCTTCGAGCTTTTTACCATAAGATAAAATTTTATCTATGACATTTGCATTAGCTTTTGTCTTTTTGCGTTTACCTTTCATTTTGTTATGTTTAGAATAGGCAATAGCCCAAGCGATTGCTTCCTGTTCTTTTTCACTTTTTTCTGGATAGAAATCAGGATCATCTAATAATTTATCTACTAAATCGTGTACTACTTTTGGCATAATAAAAACCCCCAATTTTTATTTTACAATTGGGGGTTAAATCTACCTTTTAAAATTAATAAAGACCCCAGAAAGGCCAAGATCCATTATAAAAAGGAGTAGGACTACCTGAGCAAATGTTGAATCCAGAACCACCACCTGCATTCGTTCTGAAAGTACAAGGCGGGACTGCATAGTCGGCCGATGTTGGACATAGAGAAAGGAATTGCTTCACATTCATCCACTTGGCATGGCCGTCTGCATAGGCAAAAGTTAAACCATCTGAATGAGGGGCATTTAGCTTATCAGGAACGCCATTAGGCATCAAATAAGGGGTCCAAGACTCACGCAAAGCAGCTGGCCAAAGAACACCACTAGAACTTACATACGAAAAACTAATTTGATTTCTAAGCTCCATAAGCACCCATGTGTCTGCTGGTGATTGAATGCCAGCAAGTGTACCACCTAAAAAGCTAGGATTCTCTCCATTTGGAAATAAAGGTCTTCCACTCACTGAAAGATTTAAAGCATACCCGTCACCCTTGTACTCACCATTTTGATCCCATGCAATTTGATCTCTGGTTCTTGAAGGGCATCGGAAAATGTTTACATTCTTAGTGTATGGTAACAGCCAAGCTGGCCACTTGTAATGATTCACGCGAGATGCAAAAGTCCCAGAAGCAGCTGGATTCAAAGGCGGGGCAGAGGCCCAATAGTCAGCACGAGGATAATTTTCATCATAATCTTGGACATACATCAAAAGCCCCAAACCAACCTGCTTCATGTTAGAAAGGCATGAAGTTTGTCGTGCCTTTTCTCTTGCCTGTGCAAAAACAGGGAAAAGAATAGCAGCAAGAATTGCAATGATAGCAATTACAACTAAAAGTTCAATGAGTGTAAATGCACTCTTCTTAGAATTTTTCAATTTTATCTCCTAATAATTTTTTAATAATTCCGCGCTGAACTATTTTAATCTCAAACATTACAATTGTACAGACCTGGCTAGTAATAATAATTCTTCTAGTTTTTTCTGTCTTTTAATTAATTCAAAGAATAAGATTAATGTATTTTCAGCATCAACATCTGCCCTATGAGGCTTGCCTTTAAATTGCAATTTAAATCTTCCCATAGCTGATGAAAGTCCACTTTTGATTGATCTATTTTGAGCAATCATTTGAAAAACATAAATTTGCTTAACATCAAGTTCTCTTCTGCCAAAGTGAGGAAAATAAACATTATTATTTTTAAATTCATTTATCAATTTGACAGCATCGCCAACTCCCCATGTTATAGGATTGACAAAACATTCAAATTTCTTAATGATTTCAGATAACTCTTCAGCTAAAGTTTGAATAGAAACAGATTTTTGTGCTATTTCAAAATTTGTGATTCCTGTGAGTTCGGTGATAAATTCATAAATAGGCTCGCCTGGATCTAGAAACCAACTCTTTGTCATAACAATGCCCTTGTCATAACTTCCAACAGAAATGCCCACCTGAATAATCTTTGGGTCAATAAGCCCATCTCGGCTGTTGTTCATTTCTAAATCTAATGCCAAATAGTTCATAATTTATTATCGCACTAAAAAGCCCCCTTAATTATAGGGGGCTTAATTTTAAACTAAATCCTTTATGGCTTCGCCAACAGGATCATACCTTTCGGTATAAACTGCAGTCTTCATCAAATCAATTGGTGTAATTTGATTACCACTCAATACAGCTTTAAGCACAGAAGGAGAGCAACCAGATACTAATGCAGTTCCTGTATCATGTACTGAGATTGGAACATTTGAATTGCCATTAACATTCCAGAAAATTAACTCAGGCATAGCATAACCAGACTTTGCATACATCTTTTTGATTTGTTCAAAGTTAGTTCTATTATTAGATTTACATGCTTCGTCAAATTGCATGTCAGATACAATAAAAATCTTTTCAGGCATGTCCTTGGGCTCAATTTTATCTGCCTTAGCGGCTTTAAGAATTGTGCCAAAAACTGCAATCAAATCAGTGTTGTATCCCCAATCTGATTTGGACAAATTATGAATTCTACGGAACAAAGAATCACCAACGATTGTCTGAATTTCAGGGCTCTCAGAGAAGGTAATGAATTTATCCTTCCAAACTCCCTGATTTCTTTCCGCAATGTACATAGCCAAAGATACACTGACAGCCATGGGGCGACCAAACATTGATCCAGAAGTGTCAGCTACAACTAATCCATTGAAAGATTTACCTTCCATGTAATCTGGTAAATTTTGCCACAAGGCTTGAAGTGCCAGTTCTTCAATTGGGTCGATGTCAGGTTCAGAATACAATCTGCCTAAAACACCTGTTCTTTCCGCAATGTCGTAAGGATACAGAGTTCCAGCATTGATTTTATTCTCCAGTTTGAAAGTTGAATGGATAAAATCTTTATATCGCTCTCCATCATGCCTGATAAAAGATTTGCTGTAGATAAGCCCAGCCCTTGATGGAATGTTAGAATAATTGATGTCTGACCAATTATTTGAGCACATTTTTTGCTCAACCAAATCAATCTTCTTACGAAGCTTACTTAGCATTACACGATACTCTTTTTCAGATAAATTCATTCGCTTAGCAAATTGCTTACCAAGAGCTTTTGTTGTCTTAGATGATGCATTAATAGAGGGCATCCATTTAGCTAATAAAGATGGGTGCTCTGTATTAGGATCATTATCATAATTTAATTTTGATACAACAAAATCAACTACACGTTCCCAATCAATGCAACCGTTGAGGACAAATAGATCATCCCAGCGTCCGTAAGTAGGAACCAATGGAATAATCTTCTCACGGATTTCAAAAGGTGTGTTGAGCAAGAGATGACGGAAAACCTTACGCTCGCCCTGACCACCACGGATGTCCCTACTATTGAAAAGAATTCGCAAAGCTGTTTCAGGATCTTCTTCTAAAGCACGAAGATAAGTAGATACAATAGCATCAGGATTTTCTCTTGATGCAGAAATCTTACCAAATAAATCTACATTGAAATCTAATGTAGATTTATAAGCTTTTGCTCCATTGTCAGTGGTGGTAGTATTAAGTTGTTTTTCCAAAGCATACACAAAAGACATTTTTTGTTTTCTTTCCAAGATGATTTTTGTTTAAATTTCAAGTTTAAAAGTTTTGTTTTGCTGAATCATCTTTATTTGTTTTGGGTTTTGCTTTTTACTAGATAATTTTTTACTTGGAATAATAATTTCAATTGCTGAATTATCTATAGCAAGGGTGGTGCAGCTCCGCAATTAATTACGAGATGGGGTTGGCTCGGCTGCACCTGATCTTTTATATGTTATATAAAAGTTTGCTGAACCATCTCACAATTATTATAGTATTTATTTGAAGATTTTAGTATAAATTTTTTTTAAATCACTTTTATGATTCAAATAAAACTTTTGAATACGAAAAGTTCATCATTGAAAATTGAAAAATAAACTGAAAAGACATGTTTTAATGAGGTGATTACAAATTAAATTATCGTAAATTATTTTGATTTTGATTTGGAAAGGTTCAGACTTACAATTTTATAATTATATAATCAAATACAATTAAGGGTAATTTAATGAATATTCGTAAAGTGCTTTCAAATTTGCAAGAAATAGCTAATGAACTTGATTTGCATGGAATGTTTAAACAAGCTGATAAACTTGATGAAACAATGACAAAATTAGCTCAATCAGGATATGTAAATTTAAGAGAATTACATCCACATTTGCAAAACAGAATTTTAGAAGATACTGCTCACGCATCAGAATTATCTTTGCATCAAAATACTAACAGATACAATTTTGAAAATGAAAAAACAGACAGAAATCCTGGGTGGGATTACATAAATAATTTACAAAAAAAGTTGCCTTATAGGTATAAAGATGAAGAATATAAAAAGTTGAGACAATATTGGTCTCAACTTGCTGCTTCAAATCTTTTTCAAAAACCAAAACCACAAGGTGATGCTGGAAGGCCACAAGGAATTCAAAATGTGACTTCAAGTGAAACTTTCAAAAATGAAGCATTTAAACTTGCTGAAGAAGTATTTCAATCATCCTCTGAAGGGAATTTATGGCGAGATTATTTAAATAAATTAAACAGTTCACCGATTTTTAAAAATAAACCAGAAGCTCAAAAATTGGCAAGAGAAAAATTCTGGTATCTGTTTCAAAAACACCAAGCAAAAAAAGCCAAAGAACGTAAAAAATTACAATAAATGTGCAATTATAATTTATGTACAAAAAAGGGGGGTCTATGCAGACCCCCCTTTTTTGTGGGCCCAAACTATGGACAAGGATTTACAAAACATTTATTATAGTGCTTATTTGCAGATTTTAGTATAAAAAATAGCCCCCTATTTATTTTTAGGGGGCTATTTTTATTGAGCTAATTAATTAGCGAACTGGGAAGCCAGCTTGATCAAGAATCTGCTGACCTGTTGGATAATAACTCTTACCCCAAAGGAAGTTGTTTGGATTGATAGTGGATTCGAATCTATGGAATTTGGCATGTCCATCTGCAAATACATAATTTGCACCACCTGTATGACGTCCAGGCTCCATAAAGCGGATGTGAAGACCACCATCAGAAGCATTAGCCCTGCAACCAGCGGAATTCGTGATAGCGCTACTATCAGAAGGTCCACCCCATCCTTCAGGCCCCTCTGCTGCAGCCTTTGTGATTGCCCAGACTGGGCCTGTGGCATCAGCTACAGACTGTCCTGCCCATTGTCCACCTGTAGCATTACGCATAAGTGCATTGACAGGTCTGTGGGACTTATTTCGGCGCTCATTATTCATCTGGCCTGTAGATCCTAAGAAAATACAGTTTAAATTATGTGTTGCTTCTGCAATTGCAATTACGTCAGCAGGCGCATCAATTGCTGCCATGTTTACTACGTTAGGAGCGTCTTGTGGCCCGCGCTTTCTTGGCAAAACAGCAGAATTGGGAATGTAGGACAAGCGAGGAACCTGAGCTTCGCAGCCGAGAGTTGTGGTATCAAGCCAATTTGCACAAGGAGGATTATCTGGCCCCACGCCTCCGAGCCGATCAGAGGGGCATACCCAAATCTTGTCAGACTTGATGTAAGGCTGTATCATAGCAGAATAATGAATATAACCACCTGCTGAACCACCATTAGTGGTAGCAGTGTTGTTCTTATACATATAAGCGGTAGGGTAAGTCTCATCATAATCTTGAGTATACATCATCAACCCGAGTCCAATTTGCTTTTCATTAGACAAGCAAGAAGCGGAACGAGCCTTGTCGCGAGCCTGTGCAAATACAGGGAAGAGAATAGCTGCCAAAATTGCAATGATAGCAATTACAACTAAAAGTTCGATAAGTGTGAAACCACGATTGTTTTTCATAATTTTCCTTTTATTTTTTCTGAATTTAACCTTCAGATTATTATTTGTTTTCAAGAGTGTTTTAACATTAAGATAAGTTTAAATTTTATTAAATTAAAATAGCCCAGAAATTTCTGGGCTATAATCTTATGGGCAAGGATTAACAAAAGCATTGGTTCGAGGAGATGGATACCATTTATCTCCCCACATAAAATTACTAGGATTCAAAGTTTGATCAAATTTAAACCATTTAGCATGCCCATCAGCAAAAGAATAATTTGATCCACCGTTATGCCTGTCCCACTGTACTCTTACTATCTCTGGTTTATCTGATGTTCCTAACAAACCAGCCTCAGCATCTGCTTGTGTAGCAAATCTGTAATTGTCACCTGGGCAAATTTGTCCAGAGCCAGTTGATACGCCAGAAGTTCCTATGAATCCTGAAGCACCTTTCCATTGGCCTATAGCCTTTGCTGCAGGATTTTTAAGCAACGCTCTGCGCTCGCCAAGGACAATCAAGTTAGCAGGTGTTTCAAATGAAGCTTCATGTGGTGGAACCCAGTCATGAGCTGGTATGGCATTATAATTATTGACATAACTAAATTTTGGAACTTGAGCATCACAATCTAATCCAACTGCCATTCCAGGTTGACAAGGAGTTTTTGGAGCAACTGGCTTTGGATCAGAGGGGCAAACAAATACTCCGACATTTTTAACATAAGGCTGCGCAACAAATGACCAGTGAATTTTCAAAACTGGATGCTCAGATGTTGTTTGCATCAAATAGCCGTCATAATCTTGTGCATACATATTCATTGCCAAACCCAACTGCTTCATGTTCGAAAGGCAACTGGCTTGTCTGGCTTTATCTCTAGCTTGAGCAAATACTGGAAACAAAATTGCAGCTAAAATTGCAATAATTGCAATAACAACGAGTAGTTCAATAAGTGTAAATCCACTTAAGTTTTTTCTTTTCATTTATTCTCCTAATTCTTTGTTGCCCTCTTTTATAATTTAAACATGTATAGAGCTAGATTAATGTTTTTGAGGCAACTTGGTCGTTTATCCAAAACTGATTATGGTTATTTTATTAAAATCGGCGAACCTGAAATTTATTTCATTCGCCTTGGTAAAAGGCCACTAGAATTTTGGAAAGAAGAATTCAAAGATCTTGAACTTTCAATTGAAACCGAACTTACTCATGTCATCAGCCTTGTCAAGCGTAATGATGAAAATGAAGTGATCATCGGCATACGTTTAGAAGATTTTTGATTTTTGTATTTCCAAATAGGCAAAGACCCACTCCTATTATTAAACTTTTAGAGTGGGTCTTTGTTAAGAAAACTTTAAATTTTCTAATTTTGAAAAGATTTTTTCCGAAACTTCTTCTACCATTCTTTTGCCAATTTCATTATTTATTAATTCATCCTTCAATAAAGTTTTAATCAATTCAAGCATTTCTGGTGCGTAAGAAGCTAACAGTATATTTTCTTTAACATGCTTTCTTTCATCTATAGGTAAAAAATCAGGAATTGTTAAAATAACTGTGTTATTTGCGTCTACAACCTGGGAACCCCATTCAGATACAGACCAATTAGGTTTTGAATACATTATTTCCCCCAAGAAAAATTAACTATTGTTATGGTACATTTTTATTTAAAAAAGTACGATAAATTTTTATGGATACAAACTACAACCGACTATTTATTGACATGGATAGCTTTTACGCTAGTATAGAGCAGCAAGACAATCCTGTTTATGCTGACAAACCCCTAATAGTCGTGCCTTGTAAAACTGATTACACTTGTGCAATTTCTGCATCTCTTGAGGCTAAAGCCCTTGGGATTAAAACAGGAACTAGCGTATTGCAAGCCAAAGCTAAATGTTATGACATTATTGTCGTTGAAGCTCGGCCTATGAGGTATGTTGAAGTTCATAATAAATTAGTTAAATTGTTAAATGAGCATTTCCATAATGTCAAAGTTTTATCGATAGATGAAATGGCTGCCGAAATACATCCTGATTGCGATGATTTAGATTGCGATGTCATTGTCGATTTCTTAAAAACAGACCTGGCTAAAACCCTTGGCTCCAGAATGACTTGTGGTATAGGAATAGCCCCCAATATTTTCCTAGCTAAAATTGCTGCTGAGATTGAAAAACCTAATGGCTATAAACTATTGCCTCAGCATAAGATTAAAGAAGAGCTCTGCAAGCTTGATTTATGCGACTTTCCGGGCATAAAAGATAAAATGTTAGCCAGGTTAAAGAAAGCTGGAATTACAACCGTAGAAGAGCTGTTAGAGGCCGACATGTTAAAGATGAAAAAGGCTTGGCAGAGTATAGTTGGAATCAAATGGCATTATATGCTTCGGGGTAGCTTGGAGTATGATTACGGGAAGAATTTCAACGACATTCCTAAAACTGTGGGGCACTCTCACGTTTTGCCCCCTGAAAAGAAAACAAAAAGGGGGGCTGAAATTGTATTCCACGCCCTCTTAATTAAATCTTTAGACAGACTCAATAGATACACAATGGTTGCTGGCGGGTTTTATTTATATATCAACATTACGAATAAAACCAACGGCAATAGATTTGTAGTTAAAAATTCTGGTACTGTTACCCCCAGCAATTCAACAGCTTATTGGGTTAACTTGGCTTATAGCTTGTGGGAAGAAATTGAATTTGAACCTGAAGATGTGCCTACCTATGTTGAAGTCAGATTCATTAAAACTGACAATGTAAATAATGTAACCTTATCCTTATTTGATTTGCCTTTTGAAGAACATGATTTAACAAGCGGCTATACGATACCAGATAGAATACCTTTTGGAGACCCGGCTAAACTTTATAAATCTTAAAGCTTCGAGATTAATTTGTTTTTATAGAAAACACAAACAATTCTTGGTGTAGCATGCCAAAGATACATTTTGAAGCCTGAGTCTTTTTGTTGTTCAGTAATATCTAAAGTTTTGTCTGGTTTCCCAATTGATGCCACAACTTTTGAAAATTCAGTACTTATAGGAATTTTAGCAATAATCTGATTTTTTGTAAGTTGAGGAACAGAAGGCTTTGGAACAGGATCAGATTCTACTTTGATAGGTCTAGTTTCGATAATTCCACTTTTTAGCTCATTGTATTTACCCAAGTTTACAAGAATTTCATCGGCCGATTTTGAATTTACTGGCCCATAGTAAATTCCTATAACATTCAAGCTGCCCTCTTCATTGACGGTATTTTTGCTAAAGAAAAACTTATTAGACAATAGATAAATAAGCAATAAAATAAATGCAATAATAAAGAATTTTATTAATCCAGTGTTATTTTGCTTGGGCAATTGAACACGATCTTGAACGATCTCAGCTACATCTTCTGCCAAAGCAGAAATTTCTGGGTTTTTCATTAATTTTTAAGCATGTCCTTGTTTTATTCTTATTGATTTTGTACAAAAATATGCATAGGAGAATTCATTATGCAATTTACGCTTGACAACAAAAAAATCAATTACAAGCCAAAAGTAGTAGTAGCAGTTGCTGGTTACTCTTTTACACCTAACTTCGTTTTCAGCTGGAGTAAGTTTACTGTTTCTGTGGCAAACACACAAAAGATTCACATGACTTACACAAATGCTTATTCACCGAACATCTATCACTGTAGAAACATTCTGCTTGGTGGTAATAATCTTAACGGTGAATTTCAATCTCCTTGGAATAATAAGTATGATTATGACTACATCATGTTTATTGATACAGACCAAGTATTCGAACCTGAGCAAGCATACAAGCTCATTGATACAATGGAAGCCAATAAGGACATTGAAGTATTAGCAGGAATCTATTGTATGGCAGATGGTCATCTTTCGACCTGTATTCTTGATTGGGATGAAGAGTTCTTTTCTGAGCATGGACGCTTTGACTTTAAGACACCAAAGCAGCTTCAGGAAATGGCTCAAAATGAGCCGAGAAAGCTTGTTAAGGCATTCTATGGCGGGCTTGGATTTTCAATCTTCCGCAAGGGGGTATTTGAGAAGATCAACTACCCATGGTTCGAGCCAATCACTCACAAGGTCGGTATTGGCGTAGACTTGATGGGAGAAGATGTAAGCTTGTTCTATAAGTTAAATAAGGCAGGCATCAATTTCTGGGTCGATCCATTTATCTATGTAGGCCATGAGAAGTATCAGATTCTAAAGCCACCCGCTTTAGTTTAATGAAATAAGCCCCCTAATTAATTAGGGGGCTTATTTTTTGTGTGAATCATAGCAGCTTTCAGCTTCTGATTTTATCATAAATTCTTTGCCACAAGTTTTACATTGATAACAAATTGTCTGCAACCATCCCATACTATTTTTAGTTAAAGTTTTTGTTTCCATGATTATTTTATACAAAAGACCTCCCCATAACTGGGGAGGTCTTCATTTTAGAGTCTCTGCGCGACTCGATGTACCAAATTCGCCATTGATTTCCGTCTCAAGGCCCATCTCTCCTTGATGACGAGTGAAATAGCATGAAATACTCATCTTAACGAAAATCAAAAGTCGGGCAACCCCTGGACAGCAGAACGAGGAATGAGCTATCCCACCGACTAATTTGGTTTAGTTTTGCTATTGTACTCACAAAAAATATTACAATTTTTTTCAAAAAATCCTGCTTTATGGACTATTTTTTATTTTTTCAATTACTTGATCAATAACACCATAATTAAGGGCTTCTGTTGAGCTCATCCAGAAATCTCTGTCACAATCTTTCTTAAGTTTCTTTTTATCTTGTTTGGTATGCAAAGATAAGATGTCAAGCAGTTGATCATACAATTTGTTGGTTTCTGCAACTTGGATGTTAATGTCAGCTGCCGTACCATGAAAGCCACTCGATACTTGATGAATCATAACTCTAGAGTGTTTGAGGCAACTTCTTTTACCAGTACCCCCTGCAAGCAACACAGCGCCCATGGAGGCAGCAGAAGCTAAACAAGTTGTATTTACTGGAGAGCTAATCAATTGCATCACATCATAAATTGCTAAACCTGCTGCAACACTCCCACCTGGACTATTGATATAAAACTCAATGGGTAGTCCAGCACCAGTGCTATGATCAAGAAAAAGCATCTGTGCAATTATCACGCCAGCAGTGTGGTCATTGACTTCATCATTTAGAATAATGATTCGATCTTTTAATAGACGAGAATAAAGATCATACGACCTTTCCCCACCAAGGGGTGATTGTTCAACAACATAAGGTATTAACATACCTAATTATCGTATCTGGATAAATTAGGTAGCACTCACCCAAAATTCAACAATTGGTTGTCCTGTCCCGCCATAAAGATTTGAAATAGTTACATCTTGTATAGAGGCAAAAGATGTTCTTGAAGTTGATGTTATCGCAAATGTATCATCTGCAAGCGATCCCACAGGAACATTGACAGTTGAGACAAATGCATTACCATCTGCGTCATTTAAAGTTATTGTTATTGGCATTTCACTGGCAGCAATTGGTATGTCAGCTTCTTCGAGGTCAGATTTAATTTTAACAATAAGATTTGTATTTAATGAAATTGTTTTATCTGCGGTGAATGCTCCCCATACACCAGAGGCACCGGCAGCTTTTTGAACATAACCCAATCTTACTACTAATTCTTGATTTTGTGAGTTTCTCCACAGTGTTCTAAAATTATCTGTCCACACTGGTGCTGCTGAACCACCCAAGTCGGTATCAAACACACCTGTAGAATAAGCATTGGCAAAGTAAGTTTTAAAATCACTTCCATATTGGGAAACATAAAAACTATTTAAAGACGAACATACATTTGTGAATTGTGAATTTATTGTTGTTGGTAAATTCAACTCAGTGCTTCGAGCAGCTGCAATAACATTTGCAGCAGTATCAAATTCAGTTTCTGATTTCAAATCATCAAATTGCTTTCTAAACTCTGATAATAAAAACTGCGATGTAGCGTCTGCTGGAAATTGAGAAAATACTAATTCAGTAGTGCCTACAGTAGGAGCACCACCGGATGATAAAAAGAAAATTTTATTTTGATTAGTTGAGCCAGATAAAACTTTAACTTTTGTATAGTTTTTGATTTCAGTAGTTTCATCAAAATCAGTAACTCTCATAAGTTTATACAACTTGTCATTTACTGGATTAACATCATTATAGCCCTCTTCAATAACTTTATAAACTCCATTATGTTCAGCGTCAGCTTGATTTTTAATCAGAACTCTAAATCCTTTTTCAAGCACTACTGTGTCAATTGCAAGTGCACCTGATCCAGATAAAACTGAAGTAGCTTGCAAATATGCATTGACACCATCGGATCCATTATTATAAGACGGGTTGCCAACCAAAGCTTCTATAGTTGCAACTTTTACATCTTCAATGACATAACTTGTTTGCGCAACAGTTTGTTCTCTCAAAATGTCGTCAGCATCACCTAAAAAAGTTGTCAAGGCTATGACTGTCTTTAAATCTGATTCTGAATTACTAAATGCCATTGTTTACTCCATAGTGTTACTATTTTATTGATTCAATTAACATCCAACTATTTCCTACAAATAAAGCCCCTATGCATGAGGGGCTTTATTTTAAAACTTATTCTTTAAATCACTAAGTAAGTTGGGTGGCGCGCCAGACAAAGCTACTTTAATTGTTCTGCCATCGTCTGCCCTCAATATTAAATAATCTTTTGTTAAAGCAGAAACAGTAAGTTCTAAATCTTTTATGCCAGAATAGACTTTACTTCCAGGAGACACAACTTCATGAACTATCTGACCATTTACTATTGTTTCTAAAATTGCAGTGATGGCCCCATTGTACATTATGCCAGTAATTCTTCTTTGAAATTGTGGCAATGGCTCCAAAGCATTTTGATTAACATTATTGTTTTTATAAACTGGATATGCAGCGAGTCTTCTGTTCATTACCAGATCTTTTGCTGGTATTTCTTGCAAAACTAATTTAGTGTGAGACTCAAATGGATCCGATCTCCAATCTTTTGCCTCAATACCTTTCACAGGATCAAAAACTTTAGGCTGAGGAATATTTATTTGCTCAGAGGGCTTTGTGTTTTCAGCAGTAGTTATTATTGGGGGATTTGAAACACAGCCCCCCAAAATAAATAAAAAGGGGGCAACTTTTTTAAAAATTTCTACCACCGCCAAGTCCTCCAAAACCGCCCATACCGCCGCCCAATGATCCCATGCCACCCATCATTCCACCGCCGTTACCACCCATGCCTCCACCCATCATGCCACCACCCATACCGCCCATACCGCCCATTCCACCAAATCCGCCATTTTGACCCATAATGCCACCACCCATGCCAAACCCACCAGAGTTACCACCGTATCTTGTAAATTGGCGAATGTAAAGTATGTTGCCAAAAGCAGAAACTAAATCTAGAGGATCGATAAAAGTAAGAGGAATTCTTTCAAAGACAACACTGCTGACTGGAGGTGCAGAAGTGAAATCGGGTAATGGAGCAGGCTTGAATTCAGTAATTTTTCTAACTTTTACAATGTAAATGTCATTTTCTTTTACATAAGTCAAAGGTATCGAAGCAGCCCTCATTATCAATTTAAGAGAATTTTCAAAAGGCTGATCTGTGATAGTCATAGTAATAAAACCAGCAACTTCATTGTCTATCACATAATTTTTGATACCTGCTTGCTTGAATGCAAGTTCTAGGGTTGATCTTATTGGTGCGTCTTTCAAATCCAAACTTATTTTGTCATTTGGATTTTGGGCTAATGTCGCCTTTGACATTACAAAAAACATCAAACCAAACAAAACGAGGAACTTTTTCATTTTACTCACTCCTTGTAAGGATATTTTAAATATTACATAGAGCAATCTAACATCCTTCAAAAATTTATCGCTTTAAAATGAGAAAAACCGCTCAATAAGAGCGGTTTGAGAATTCTCATCCAATTGCCTTTCACAACCTTGACCACTGTTTCAGCGCGGTGTCCCTACATCTTAGTTCAAATAGATTATACAACTTTTTTCTTAGCTGGTTTTTGTTGTCTGTCTTGCTTTCTTAAATTAGCAAGATGTTTTTTATCAGATTTAATTTTTGCAGAATGAGCTATGACTAGCTCTTCTATTGTTTTATCTAAATCTTCACCATAATGGTCAACAACTTGCTCATAAGCAAATTCTCTTTTACCATATGGATAATACCTTATTTTATCATTCTCTGAAGTTTTATATACCAAGAATGTTTCAATGCCATCTACACAAATTTGCCCACTGTATTTAAATTTTTTGTCCTTAGAATTTAAAGTTTTGGAATCGATTTGAATAAATCCACAAGTTAGTTTCATACCTCTAAAGAAACACTTTTTCTTTTTAGTATAAATTTTTTGGCATCATCAACATTTTCTTTGCCATGAAAACCAAAATGCTCACTAGGTTCAAAGTACCATTTATAAGGGTTATGATACTCATGGGCAAACTTAGAAGCTAATTCCGTGGGCGCAAATTTTATACCATTTTCAATTGCAGAATCATAATTGTAAAGACATAAGAAATTATCTTCTGGAATTCCATCTGTTGAAGTGAATTGTGCACTGAATTCTAAAAACTTTTTACTTCTGAGAGAAAACCCGCCATTACCTACTCTTTGCCCTGGTACAAAAGTTAAATTCCAGGGGGCGCCTATGTAATCATAATTAAGAAAGTCGTCATTCCAAAGGCCAGGATTAATAATAAAACCATCATTTTGAATTAATAAAACATAATCATTAGATAAATAATTTTTAAGGCTTAAGCAAAAATCGCTGTACTTTTCAATTGTATCAATTTTGTCGATTTCAATTATATTAATTGAATTTTCAACTTCAATTTTTTCGTGGGTAAATAAATAAACATTACCAAATTGTATTTCATCAGTACAAATTTTAATAGTCTCTGTTGCTTGGACTACATTTACACAATCTATGATAATTAAATCAACATTATCTAGGTGAAGCATACTTTTGTAAAATAACCTTTAAATATGAAAACTTTATTATTTTGTACATCATTGCTAGAAAACGAATCATTGAATAAATATGTGTCATGGTGGAAATACTATAAAGAAAAATTTCCAGATGTTGATTTTTTGATTGTTAATGATGGGCCTGTGGATGAAACTATTTTGGATAAAATAAAATTATTTACAAATAATGATTTTACAGAAAGAAATTTGATTACTTTTGATACGAAATTAGGCAGAAACGACCATTTTCATTGGGGTTGGTTTAGATCATTCAAAGAAGCTTTGAAATTGGGCATAAGAAAATATGAAAGAATAATTCACATAGAAGCAGATGCAGTTATCTTGAGTGATAGATTGTTTTATTTTATAGAGAATGAAAATTCAGGCTGGAAAAGCCTTTATACCAAAAAATATTTTTTCCCAGAGTCAGCCATTCAGATTATAAATAAAGACTCTTTCAATTTAATTTATAATGTTCCAGAAGAATTTGATTTTCATAAGCCTGTGGAATTGGCTTTACCTTTAAAAGCAGTAAAATCGTTTATTGGAGACAGATATGGCGAAGATGGTAAGCTGCCTGAAAATAAAGTGGACTATGTTTGCCAATGGAATTGGGATTGGTACATCGACAAGGATTGGATCTTATGATAAAAGATTTAGTTGTGGCAGTGTATCAAGAAGAAATAACATGGTTGAAAAAAAGAAAGTTTGCAAACGAAAGAATTTTTGCTTATAAAAAATTTGAAAGATTTGATTTCGATTATGTAGAATTATTGCCAAACATAGGCAGAGAGTCACATACTTACATTTGGCACATTCTTAAAAATTACAATACTAATTTTTCTGATTACACTATTTTTTTACAGGGTGATCCATTTACACATTTATTACAAAAAACTGATTCAGTGCCACACATGATTTTTGAAAATTCATACGATTTGTCACATTTATATTATCCAATGGGCGAATTAATACTTTGTAATGAAACAGGTCAGCCTTTATCAAAATGGCATTGTCCACTTTGCACAGTGTGGGATAAACTTTTTGAACAAGACATGCCTCATAAATTCATTGCAAATTTTGGCGCACAACATGCAGTTCACAAATCAATTTTGTTGTCAAGAAGTAAAAAATTTTGGGAAAAGGCTCAAGAATTGCATTTTGAATTTGAATATGCACCTTGGGCTTATGAAATTCTTTGGTATTATATTTTTGATCCGAGATTTAAATCCAAATTTTAAACATCTTCGATAGTGTATTTTTTTTGGAATGTAATAAGAAATTTCTCCCAAATTTTATCACCTTGTTCTTGTGACAATGGAACTTTGATTATTGAATCAAAAGCTTGATAATTGAAAAAGTATTGTTTGCCATTATAACACCATAACATACCATAGGAATTATCTTTGAATGAAAGCTTTATACCATTTATGCCTTTCATGCGCTGAGTATAAATTATAGCTTTTTCAAATAAACAATTATTTACAATACTTTTTATTATTTTATCTGATAAATTATCTTTTTTAAAAATTTTGAACATACATGCCCCCTTTTTAGTATTATACTAAGGGCAAACTATTTAATTCAACATCAATTTGTTTTTGTAATTCAGACACTTCTTTTGATGTTTTATCTTTAGAATACATCTGATCGATAAGTTTTCGCAAATTATCCATCCTGGCTCTATAGCCACCCATCCCTTTTTGTGATAATAATTTATTGCTCAAATTGTTTAGTAAACTTATTGCTAAATTATACTCAGCTTGTTTTGACATTGTTAAACTTTTTACATTTTCAACTGTTTTATCATAAACATTGCCAGTTAAAGGTTGTGAAGGTACTGCTTTTTTGATCAACTTTTGTAATTCGGTAGCCGCTTCTTCGGCTCCGCGGAGTAAACCATAAGATGCGATTATCTTCGATACCATTGGGGGCAAATTCTCGGCATTGAGTCTGGCCCAGTAATTCCTGTGTAAAATTTGCCTAACTTCCTCTCCAGCAATCGAGGCTACACTTTGTAAAGGTTGATTTTGAGATAATCTAAAAGCATCGTATTCTTTTTGAGTTATGCCCTTGTTTGTAACACCGCCTCTTGATTCTGTCCAGTTTTTGAGACCACCTTCTCCACCACTATCATTTTCAGGATGCAATTGTGAATTAACCCAATTTGTAAAATTCTGACTGTATTTAGAGGGATCTAATTGTATGTTAGCATGCCATGGAAGAGCTTTACCTGAGGGCATCATAAATTTATAGCCCCCTTTATTTTTAGGGGGCTTGGAGGGCTGTGTTTGAGAAAAACGATACCACATAAATGTAAATTTATAAAAAGTTATTACAATAACCTATTGGTTTTGATTAAGTCCCATTGCGAATCCCCATGTAAAAAGTGCAACAGCCATACAAATTGCAATAACATTTCCTCTTGTGGCTAACTTATCTTTTTTGTCTTCTGCCACATCGTTAATGTTTGGCAAGAATGCTAAAACAATAAGGCCCAGCACAGAACCGCCACAGAACCAAGCAATAGGATTATAGCCCTTTGTTTTTGCCCAATAAGCTGAAAGACCAGCAATGGCAAACATAAAAATCCAAGTCATTTTTTAGTTTCCTTTATATATTAATAAAAATACAGTTAGTCAGTGATTTAAACCCTGGATGGTTTTAATTCACAACACTTACTTAGCAGATAATCATTCAAGCATTTTAATTTATTTTATCCAATAATTGTGCCAACTCTGGTTTTTGTTTTTTTAATGATTCAATGAGATGTTTACCGTGGAATCCAAAATAATTATGAAAATTCTTTGAGTTATTTAATTTTGGAACAAAATTTTCTACTGAAAACTTTGAAGCAAGATTTAAATCTGGATAATTTATGTTAAATCTTTTTGATTTATCAAAATTAATTTCATTCAAAAAATAATCTTCAGATTGTCCATTGGTAGATTTATAAGAGGCAGCATATTCTAGATAATACTTACTTCTCAATGAAAATCCACCATTGCCAATATCATTCATGTAATTGCCAACATTGTACCAAGGAGCTCCAATATAATCAAAACATAAAAAATTATCGTCCCAGAGATGTGAATTTATAATAAAGCCATCTCTTTGTATTAAGAGCACAAAATCATTATTTATAAAATCATTCAAAGTTAAACAAAAATTACTATATTCTTGCAAATTGCAAATTTTGTTAATTTTAATAATTTCAGCAAAATTAGATTTAACTTTTTTATCCGTAAATAACTTAAAACCACCAAAATTAATCATTTTGCTGCAATGTTCTAGAACATCAAGAGCATCATGTTCTCTGATACAATCTATAATAATTAAATCAACATTATTCAAGTTTTTCATAATATTTACGGGCAGTCAGGGATTCGAACCCTGGGTGGCTTTTAACGACCACACTCACTTAGCAGGCGAGCGCTTTAGACCTCTCAGCCAACTACCCATTTGATTAATTATCGTCAAAATCTAAAGACAATTGCATACTTTTTAAGCGAAAATCGGTAAGACCAAAGCTTCCATAAGTAAATCTTGAAACCAACTTTGCAAATGTAAAATTGTCAACTTCCACATTTAAGTATTTTAAAATGTCTTTTAGAGAAGTTGAAATATCTTCATAGGAGTAAATTGAATTATTTAACTCCAATAAACCACAATCCATGCCCAAAGCATAAGACTCGGGGCCAAAGTTGAACTTGTTGTAAATTAAATGTCTATAAGAACCACGATCAATTACGCATCCTTCATAAATGTTTTTGACCACATGATAAAATACTTTAAGCTGATCATCATATTCTAATAAATCAAAAAAATCTTTACATTGTTTATCAAATACAATTTTTGCATTTTCAAATAGCATCAAATAGTCTTGATACTCTTGAGAATTTAAATAATCAGTGAATGTATTCATTGTTAGCTCCATAAATCAAACCAAACTTCACCAAGCATTTTAGCTGCATTATCAGCTTCTTCTTTAACTTTCATTTGAGCATGTATGTCCAAATCATAAAAAGAATCTGAAATTCTAGCTTCAAAAGAATTGGCAATAAAATCTAATTTTTCATTCCAACTTTCTTCAGTTTCATGAGAAGGATAGCTCATTGAAATTTCTTTGAGCTTGCGCAACCTTGGAATAAAATAAGCAGTAGCATAAACATACAAGCTAGCAGCTTCGTCAGTTTTGATTTTATTTTCTTTTTTAGATTGAGTTTTTTTATTTTTGCTTTTCATGTTGTTATCCTTAATTGTAAAGTTGGATAAACAAAATTTAGTATAAATTACAATTCTTTGGTATAAGTTTCACAGAATTCTTTTGCAGCTATACGATAAATTTCGTTTAAATCAGGATAAGGTGAAACTAAAAAGTCTCCTGGCTTTAATGCCATTGGTCTTCCCCAATTAGCTATAAAACTAGTTTCATCGCCATAATAAGGAATAGCCTTCACTTTGCCTTTAGGCATGTACACAGCATTATTTTCGTCTGAAAAATAAAAAAACTTATACCTATTGAAAAACATTTTTTCTGTAACAATGTATTCTTCTTGATATTCTGTTTGAAGATTTTTTAATACAAAATCGCCTTGTTTAGCGTAATTTGTAGTTTCAAGTCCATCTGCGGTCCAGGTTTCAATGTATTCACCAGGGATTGCTCTTCTTACCATAACCAAGCTATATTTAAAATAATCAAACCCATTTTCCATTAAATAAGGAAAATGAGTTTGAAAAAATTCTTTTTGACTTATACTCATAATTGATAAGTTCAAAAATTATTTGAGTTGTTCCTCACTGTCTAATAATTTGATATACTTACATTTGTTAAAGTCAAATGAGGGCTCTTCATCGGTTGAATGTAATACATGCTTTGCAAAACCATTACCCCTGCATCTGCCCTTGCCAATTCCTTTGCATTCGCAAATACCAATAACTTTATTATTTCTTACAATAAGATTTTCACCAAATTTTTCTTTGAGCTGTTTTATGTAATTCATTTTTCACCATAATTTGATTAAATTTTCAGGAAGTTCATATTTTTCTAAAAAATCATTCAAATCTTCAAGCTTTGCTCCTGCTAATCCAGTGCCTATCGGAGTTAAAAGAAATTTATTAGATCTATTTGAATTTACATGATCGATAAAAACATCAAACTGTTCTTTAACTTTTTCCCAACCAACAAATTCTCCAGTCATCAAATCTTTTGTAATTATCGCATATGTTTGACCCATTCTACCAGATGCTTGGCCCATTTTTGCGCCCCACGCTCTTGCAAATTTGGCTGCGCCCGCACCGTGTATACCATCATAATTGGAGCCAAATACAAATACTTGATTTGGTTTTAATTTTGTAATCATTTCCATCTCAATTCACCGGCTTTAATTTTTGATCTATCTCAATCACTTCTTTCAAAATTTCATAAAATTTCTTACGCTCGTCTACATTTAAAGTAACCATGTCAGCGTAACAATGGCCATGAACTAAAATTTGCCAAATCATTTTAAATCTATACAACCATCTCCATTTATTAGAGAAATGTCCGATTTGCCAAAATGAAAGCCAAAAATCAGAGAAAACTTTTTCTTTGTATGAATCATAATTTACAGATATACTTATTTCGTGACATTGACAATCACAACTCAATCTGTATTTTTTTGTTTCAATTAACTCCATAGAATCTCCATAATTAAGGGGGCCGAAAAGCCCCCTTAAAAAATCTCTAAATTAACAAACTTGCCATCTTCAAAGTAATGGTCCCTGAAGAAAGTTATAGCATCATAATAATGATACCTTTCAGAATATTTAATAATCACAGGATCTTGATCTAATTGAACTAAAATTTTATTCAATAGTAATCTCCCAGTTCGACCATTGCCATCTATAAAAGGATGAATTACCTCAAACATGTGATGGGATGTCCAAGCAATTTCAAGTGGACTCATTGATTGAGTCTTCATCATTTCGGCTGTAATAGTATGCCAAGTTTCCATAAGTTCAGGTATCCTGAAAGGGCTTGGACAAATTTCGTTACCTATAAAAACATCACAATTCCTATAGATACCGCTCATTCCTCTATCCTCAAAGTATCTGATGCCTTTTGTAAGAATTCTGTGTACATCAAGAGGAGTATGTTTTGTAAGCTCCCAGTCTGTATTTAACATAAAATCAAGAGCTTCCATGTGATTTATATAAAGTGGACAATGGGGATGATTGCCATCATAGCCTGGTTGAGGATCTATAGAATTTGATTCTTCAATAAAAGAATGTTTAAATGTGTGGCTCCGAGGCAATATTTGTTTCATTGTTTTTCTCCAAAACTGGTAATTTGACTTCTATTTTATCGTACATTTCTTGTAAATTACCACTCTCAATTTCATTCTGCCACCATTCGTACAAATATTTTGAAATTAAATCAGATATTTCTCTATTTTCAGAATCTGCTAATCCCCTGAGTGTTTCAATCAAAGTATCATCTAACTCAACATCCATCTGAACCCAATCAGTTTTGTCTACTTGGTCGTATGGTATCATTTGAATTAATTCTCCCAATTAAGTCTTCTATTTTCAAAGTGGGTATAAAAAGCTCGTTCAAAATCTTGACTACATTTGAGCTTTTATTATTTTGAAGTTTATAAACTTTAATTTCGGTGTTCTGTTGTTCAAGCATCATCTTTTCGATTGCTGTCTGCTCTTTGGGCGGCTCATTTTTTTTAATAATCTGTTTAATTACAAGCCATTTGTTTTCTTTAACAATTTCATAATTATAAAAGTTTAACATTTGATTATACATTTTAAAACTTTCAGAAATCGAAGCTCCTGAAGGAGAGCTCATTGAAATTGGCTTATTAAAAGAAGGATCCATCAGAATAGGTATTCCGCTTATCTTAGTCAACCAATTATTGACCACATGAGCGCTTTGATTTTTAAAAGTAAATTTGACTGTTCTGTTTGAAATCAAGAAACTATCCCAAGGATCAGATGCAAAACTTGGGATAGAAAAAACACAAAATACTAAAATTGATAGAAATTTCATTTTATTTTCTTTGATTTTTTAAATTGGAACAATGATGAATTATCTTCATAAACAATTTTACTGAATTCAATATCAAAAACTTTACAAACTTTCATCAAAAGAATTTCAGGATCAGAAGAACTCAAATAAATTAATTTTCCTGGCTCATCTATTAATTCTTTGTCAATAGTTAAATCTGTTATTTTGGCAAATGCGCAAGCTGCCTTTATTGCACTTTCAGCAGTGACAACTTTTTCGCCCGCGGCAGGCTTGATGACATAAATTGTTGGTTTTGATTTTTGAGCTAGTGCGTGTGATGGAAACAAACATGTAATTGCTAAAATTAAAGCTGCAATGAATTTAAACATTATCTTTACCCCAAATTTTATTTTTTAAAGCTTCTTCATATTTTCTAGCTGATGACTTATTCAACGGAATCTTAACTTGATAAACTTTATTGTTATTTGATGATTCAACAGAAATGATCTTAAGCTCACAACCATTTTGATCAAGAATAGTTACATTTTCTTCAGTTTTAAAAGCTACAGCTGCTGTATCTATAAAACCGAAAGATAATTCTTCTTGTTCCAAATTATCATAGCTCAATTTTACAAAAATACCACCTGACTCAGCATAGTCATCGCCATGAACTTCCATGAATTTACAAAGTTTACGAACCATTTCTTCTAAGTCAAAAATGGATGGAATTCGGTAGCCATCCTGAGTTATAATTTTCCAATTGGCAATTTTATAATACTCATGAATTTGGGCAAATTTGCCATTGTCATAAGCTTCTTTAATCATTTGTTCTAACAAACTACTTGACCACATGTGAAAATCCTCCACATGATTATCGTATGTTATTGCTTAGGAGGAACTGGAATTTTTATATGGGGGTCGTAAAATTCTTTTTTGAGGGCTTCAAAGATCTCATTTGCCTCTTCACAAGTGCCTTCAAAAAGTTCACCAGCCTGACTAGCCTCATGCAATTTTTGTGTACTTATTTTTGTTTTTTCAATTAAAAAATTTACAGATGACACACCATAAAAATTATTTTTTAATTTACAATCAATATTAAATTTATCATTTGTTGAATTATTATAAAAACTCAAGTATTTAGTAATTCCATAAATGTTTTGATATTCGACATATTTCACTTGGTGACATCTGAATGGCACTGCTAAACCTGAAACTATGTCATTATTATGAATAAGTTCTTTGAATTTTATAATTTGTTCCATGGTTTTTAGTATTACCTTTATAATAATTTACTTAATCTGTTATACATGATAGGCAATTCTATGAAAGTTTGTTTGAATTTAAGTGGTCAAATTAGACTGAGAGATGATGAAAATTTAATTAATAAAATAAATTATTTCAAAGAATATTTAAACTTTGACAAAATTTTTATGCATGTTTGGTGGTCAGACTATTTAACATATCATAATGAACTACATGAAATTTGTATGAAATTTGATTGTTCAATTTCTATAAGCCAAGAAGTAAATTTTGATCAAAAAATTTTAGATTCAGTTTCGATAATAAAACACCATTTGAATAGTAAATCTAAAGACATTTTGAGCCAATTTTTTGGTATACATAGTGTATTTCAATTGAGTATTAATGAAGATTTTGACATTTACATTAGGTGTAGATTTGATAATAAATTTGATGACAAATTAAATTTAGATCAAATTGGAAAACATTTATCTTCAAATCATCCTACTGCAATATTTCCTTCAGGTGGAGATTGGTGTAACGGACTAGGAGATGTTTTCTACGCAATGAATAAAAACTGTGGAAAACTGATGAAAAATTTTTTTTATGATACTTTGCATTTAGCCTGCATGGATACCCCATTACATTCAGAAGGAATTTTAAGAGCCTTTTTTATTAATTTACATAATGTTCAAATATTTAGGATGCCTTTCAGTGTAATTATTTTTGCAAGTATGAATGATGATCAAAATTTTCAATACTCAAATAAGAATACTTCTAACGATTTTTTTTGCACTCTAGATAATGTAAAATTTCAACCTGAAATCGTTAATGACATTTGGAATGTCAATTTGGATTCCGCAAAAACAGATTCATCTAAAAGCAATGAAATTGAAAATGATTCACACAATGGCATTTCTTACAAAAAAATAAATAATTATTATTCTTATAAAAAACTGAATTTGCAGTCAACCTTTAAAGAAATCTATTGGGATCCTTTTTCTTTAAAGGTTGAACTGACAGATGAAATTATTTCATCACAATGTAAAAACTTTGATAATTTACTTAATAATGAAAAAGTTACTTTAGAAGATCTACATTTTGTTATAATTACGAAAATTGATAATAATTACAGACTTAATAATTTGCAAAAAGTAATTGCCCATTTGAATAAATTTTTCAATAACACAATTTACATTGCTGAATATGATAATGAGTCTAAAATAGAATTTTCAGGTAATTATCAAAAACATCTTATTCAACCAATTAGCAATGGATTTTGGCGTAATTATGCAGCCAACCAATTGTATGAAAAAATTGGGCCAATAAAGTTTTTATTCAACCTTGAGTCTGATGTCATTTTTGATCCTAGAGCAATTATCAATTGCTATAATCTATTGAAAGAAAATAAATTTAATTTCTGTATGCCGTTCAATGGGTTCCAATTTTGGCTCAATGAAAAAGCAACAAAGTATTATAACTTGACATCTGATTTCCCATCGATTTGGAAAAATGTATATGGATTATCAGATGACTTTGAAACATTTTATTTCGATAACCAAATTAAAAATGACTATTTGCATTCTGGATATTGTTACATGATAAATTTTGATGTATTCAAAAGTATAGGACTTGAAAATCAAAATTTTGTAAAACATGGGTATGATGATACTGAAAGAATCGCAAGATTTTTAAAAAATGGACATGAAATTTTTTACTCAAACCATTTTTGTTTTCATCTATGGCATCCAAGAAATAAAACTAATTTATATTATGATGTTGATGATAACAACAGAAAAGAATTTTTAAGAATGATCCAAATGTCTCCGCTCGAATTTAAAGTTGAACTAACAAAATGGCATTGGCTAAACGAGTAAAATTTGCCCCCTTAAATTAATAAGGGGGCTGAATCAATTGATCTGAAATATTAAAAAGTTACACCAGGCTCATTCTGCCAGTCTTGCAATAAATCAAGATTTCTTGCTTGAGATACAGTTGCACCTGAACCATCTTTGGCAGCATCAACACTTCCTCATACCAAATCGTAACTATTTTCTACAAAGTCTGCATCAGTGACCTTAGAAGCTGTCCAAGGATCAATACCAAGTAAATCCTTGAGGAAGTAGATTGTATTTGTCTCCATATCGTATGCGACAGCTCCTTGGTGCTCATAAAATTATCCTTAGAGCAAAAGACGCAGCAGGTAATACTGGTAATAGTCAAATTATTACAATTAATTTGATAAATTAAATGTAAGATTATAAAAATAGGGGGCTAAAAAGCCCCCTATTTTTTATTCTGTAACGTAAGCTGTTTCGCCGTGTTGAGTAACATCAAGACCAGCTTCTTCTTCCTTAGGAGTGACCCTAAGTGTCTTGTGAGCAAGCTTAATTGCATAGTAGATTACAGTAGTGCCTACCAATCCAACAAGCGCAGCAACAAGAGCGGAGGTAATTTGGCTTATCATCAAACCAGAATTACCATGTAGCCAGCCATCGAGTCCTGCAGAATTGACAGTTTTGTTTGCAAAGATTCCCGTGGCGATAGCGCCCCATAAACCTCCACAGCCATGGACTGCGAAAACATCAAGAGTGTCATCATAACCAAATTTTGACTTTAATTTGATCATGCCATAAGAAATAAATGGCACAACAGCTCCGATTGCTATAGCAGCCAAAGGAGTTACAAAGCCAGCACCTGGGGTAATTGCAACAAGACCAGCAACAGCACCAGAAGCAAACCCGAGAGCAGTTGGCTTCTTTACGGTAGCCCATTCAATAAGCATCCATAAAAGGCCAGCCGTTGCAGCAGCTAAATGAGTTGTTACGAGGGCGCTAGCGGCAAGTCCGTTAGCTGCCAAAGCTGATCCAGCATTGAATCCAAACCATCCAAACCATAACAACCCAGTTCCAATCAATGTCATTGGCAGATTGTGAGGTCTCACATCTTCGCCATGCGCTATCTTTCGCTTGCCAAGAAGCAAAGCTAAAGCCAATGCTGAGAATCCAGATGAAATATGGACCACTGTTCCACCAGCAAAATCGAGAGCCTTACCAACAAATAGTCCACCCTCGCCCCAAACAAAGTGTGCAAGTGGGGCATAAACAAGCAGACTCCAAATTGCAATGAACGCCACATAAGATGAAAACTTCATCCTATCCACAATTGCTCCAGAAATCAAAGCAGGTGTAATAATTGCAAACATCAACTGAAATGCCATAAACAATAGATGTGGAACCGTGATGTTTGTACCATTCAAAACAAATGGGCTTTGATCTACATTCTTAAGTAAAAGAAAATCAAAACCACCAAGATAAGGTGATGATCCCTTTGAAAACGATAATGAATATCCCACTGTAAACCAAAGCACCGATACGACAGACATTGCAACAAATGACTGCATAAGTACATTTAGCACATTTTTGGCCCTAGTCATACCTGCATAAAATAATGCAAGGCCAGGGACCATTAACAAAACGAGGGCTGTTGATACAAGCACCCAAGCTGTATCTGCAGCATTGAGATTAGATTGCATCTTTGCCACGCTCCTCTGTGCGAATTCTCATAACATCTAATACAGGAGTTACAAAAATCTTGCCATCACCAATTTCTCCAGTTCTGGCAGAATTAGCAATTGCATCAACAATAATGTTTTTCATGTGATCTTCACAAACAATTTCGAGTTTGATTTTTTGAATCAAATTAACTGTATATTCAGCACCTCGATAATGTTGGGTATAACCTTTTTGCTTGCCGGAACCTCTTACTTCGATTACGGTCATGCCTGAAACACCCAATTCATCAAGAGTCAGTTTTACTTCGTCCAATCTTTGTGGGCGAATTACAGCTTCAATCTTAACCATTTTTATTTTTTCCTTAAAATTTAAGCTAGAGAATTTATATTCTCAAATCTATTATTGCATTATTATTAAGAAAAAATAATGGTGCCAAAAATTAATCTGGCACCGATTGAATAATTATCTAGTTTTGACTGTCATGTTTGTTAAAATGGTTTTACCGTTGAAAGTTGCTGAAACTTTACCTGTTGTCGCGGCTGTAACATGCAATGTCTTTACAACAACATTTTTTTCCATTTCATTTTCATCAAAAACAATTTCATTGGGAACTACAATTTGATTAATTGTCGAATTAAGATAAACTACTACTCCTGCAGGAGCGGGGCTGGTTAATCTTATTGTTAAAATACTATCTTTAGTTCTTACTATTGAACTTGGATTTGCTATCACAGAAAGTAATTGGCAATTAGATAATTTGTGTAAATAATTTTGAATTTCGGTGAATGGAATTTCTACAGAGATATTTTTACTTAATTCATCAATTTTTTGTGTTAGTGCAATAATACTTTCATCAAGTTTAGTTGCATTTAATGAAATTTTTTCAGAAACTATACTGAGCTTGTCATCAAATGTTTTTGAAATTGTGTCAAGTTTTGTATTCAATAAATTATCAACTTGACTTTTGTCATAATAATTTGATAAATTGCTCGCTGGAGGATTGGTGGTGCTTCCTCCAGTATTTCCTCCAGTTTCAACATTTCCTTCGTTATCTACTGAAGGAGGAGTAATGTTACCTGATTCATCAATCAAATTACCACTATCCCAAACAGCAATGTCTAAAGCTTGCATTTTTCCGACTTCGGTTAGTGTGATGTTTGCAAGATCTCCGTTTTCAACCATAGGACATGCATCTTGCCCATGCTTTGTCCAAGCCCAAGTTAAAAAAGCAAGAAGATTTGAATATTGTTTTGAAATTTTTTGCATTTCAATGTTGATTGATTTTTGCCAAACTGCATTTCCGCATCCATATTCTTCAACAATAATCCCTACTCCCGTATCAAGTAATGGTTTCATGAATGGAATAACGTCTTTGGCAGAATTGTAAGGATGATAAGAATATGCATCAACTAAATTTCTATCTATAAGATTTGCTGCTTCAGGTGCAGTAGATGTTTTAGAGTATCCTTGACATGGAACAATTAAAAAAGCATCTGGATCGATGTTTCTAATTATGTTCACAGCTTTTTCCCACAATGGTTTACACTCAGCCCATCCGCCTGTAAGTTCTTTTGGCTCAGATGCAATAGCATACATAATTGGTAAGCCTTTCCAATCTTCTGCTATCATGGCACACATCTCTAAAAATTTTTTATCTCTTTCAGCTGGGCTTGAAACATTGACATGCAAATTATGTGGGCCACACAAAGGGTACATTCCACCAGACAAAATTTTGCCAATACTATCTAATATTCTACCTCTATATACTTTTGAATTAGTGTATTGGTCTGGATCAAATAAGAATCTACAAATTCGGTGACCTAAATATCTTAATGATGAGAAATAACCGCTGCGATTATATTCAGGAGTTCTTGTCCACCCATAAGCATTACCCCAGCTTGCACCTCTCACGGCGGTAATGCCATCCGCTCCCTTCGTACCCTCATAAAAATTGAAAGGGGTACCATCAAGTTTTATAAATTTACCATCCTTAACTCTTAATCTTGGTGGCAACTTATGTTCAGGACATTTCGTTATCCATTGGCTACCACCTACTTCGATGTCAACACCAGGCCATACCCAATGATATGTTTCTTTCCAGTTGTTATCAAAAATACCAAATTGAACATTGTAAAGATTTAAATCTTTTGGCATATCAAATTCAAATTGACTTTCAACATACCAAAATTTGTCTGGGCCATCTGAAATTTTGCAAATTTCTGTTGGCTGCATTTCATTGTTAACCATTTTGCCCCATTGCAGCCATTTTTGTTGAAATAAAGAACCATTTGGTGATGATCCTTTAGCCATTGCCCACCAAGCATTCCAAGGAGGTCTCAAATTTGATGGAAATTTTAAAACAAATGGTATGATAATTTTATTATTAGCATCAGGACATAAAATTTTATCTTCCAAAATTTCAATAATTGGCTTTTTGATTCTTAATTGTGTTGTGACAATTTCAAATGGTTCAACTTCTGCTGCTTGATCAGCCAATACTTGCCAACCATCAGCAAAGAAAATAACTCTTGCTGCACTGTATTTGCCTACTCCAGGCTTGATATCAAAAGAGAAAGTTTGTCTATCATTAGCGTAAATAGAAAATTTTATATAACCCTTGTCATTTGTTGGGGTCAAATTTTCCCACTTTACTACTGGCTTTCCTTCAAAATCTAAGTAATCTCTCTTGATGAACATTTGCATCATAGTTGCATCAATTGGCTTAGTACTTCCCTCAATGTATAAAGAAAGCTTAGCTTCGCCCAAGTCAACATTAGCACTCAATTTACAAACATTGAACACTTTGCTGAAAGTTGCAATTTCGCTCAATTCATCAAGATTTTTCAAAGAATCTTTGTAAGAATTCTTTTCTTCAACAATGTAATTTAAATCAGCTACTTTTTTACCGATTTCTTCGCTGAGATGTAAATCGATGGGACAATCATCAAATTCAGGCATGGGAAACCCCCTATTTTTTATTTTTTGGATACTAACTAATATATTAAAAAAATAGGGGGCTAATACCTGACATTATAAAATCCAATTTCCCTGTGCTAAATTGAAACATAGAAAAATGTCAATCACAGTAGATTCAAAACATGCTTTTGTATCTGAAATCAAAAATGTAAGACCAAAGAATTTCAAACGCCCATGGTGCATCTTCATATTCATAATGCAGCTCAAGAGCAATTTCCCAAAATTTTTTACTTCTATTATGAATTAAAGATTTGTGAACGATCTGTTGAGCACCATTGACTGCAAAAAAACTTTGAGGTAAATCCCAACCAAACAACTTGTCCCAAATTAAATAGACTCCTGGATCCCATGGAGAATACGGCTGACCAATAGCGTCACATTCAACAACATTACCTAAAGGATAATAAAGATGAACTAAATTATAATTATGATTAAAAATTACATAAGACATGTTATCCCTTTTACCTGAAAAATGGATAAAAGGGCATCCTTGCAAAAACATCAAATAATCAGAATTAATTTTGTCATAATTTTTTAAAATGTGCCAAATAAATGTGTGAGATTCTCTACCAACATTTGGCAGTGATTCAATAAAATTATAATCATCGCGAGGCAATTTATTATAAGCATAAATTTTTTCGTTATCGAATTTTCTTTCACGAAGCCAATTTAAACTTTCTCTGTAAACTGCAACTATTAAGTCTGTTTTCATCTAATTTCATTTCATCAAAATTTAATTTTATTAAATTAATTGAAACAATAATACATTACAATGTCTGGCAAAATTACACCACGCTGCCTGCAAATTGTAGCAAAAGCTGTCTTGAACTTTAGTGAATCTGGCAAGGTTTCATATTTAAATCCTTCCGCAATTACATAGTCAGCCAAGCATTCTAATTCTATGTTTGTTAAATCTCTCGTACTTGCACCATTTTCAATCATGGTGTATAAATTTTTTGCATCAATTAAAGTTTCCATACTAGTATTATGGTATGAAATAATAATAAAAAACCCCCAAAAATTTCAATTGGGGGATTAAAGTGGACCACGAGCGGACTCGAACCGCTGTCTTACGCACACATCAAAAAAGCATCTACAAGTTTAGTATAAAATTTAATTTTATTAAAGAGCCCCATTATACTAGGTTCTCATTAACTAGCTCTGCTATACTTATTGTATTTCTTAGAACAGCAAAAATACATAAGTCAACTATAAATAACGCAGGATTTCAATCTAGTTGAGAACATCATCCCACGGCTGAAATAAAATCTCAGGCTGCGAACGCAAACGCGGAAGCGTTGCGAGCTGTTGCAAAATTGTTGTTTGCATTTATTGTTTTCTTCGGGTTTAACGAGGCCACCGAACACCTCGACTTGCAGCTTAATCTCCTTGCCCGCAATCTACTCCAATCGGGCCCTCATTCTATATTATAGTATATATTTGTTAAATTTTACCTTACCCACAATAAATAATCTGTCAAAAAGTGCAGAGGTTTGAAATTTTGTACACTGTATAATTATAATTGACTCTGTTTTAAAATGAACAAAGTTACTTTTATAAATATCCGAAAAGGAGGTCAGTATGGCTAATTTAACCGTACTTTATTCTGACACTTCCTGGCAGGCAATGGGCAGAATTGTGGGCCTTACAGACGATTGTGTCGTGGCTACATTTCCTGCATCTAAAACTAACCAGGTCTTATTTGTACCTAAATCGGGTGGGAATGCCGTTAAGCTAGACCCATTTCCAGGCTCTTCTTTGTCGCCAGTGAATGCTTTTGGTGATTATGTAATTGTTCAAAGAGCAGTTCCAAGAAAAAATCAGACTACATTCCTCTTAAATAAAAACGGGCAAGTCACTGAATTATTAGGTGGCAAGCTAATTTCAAGACCAAATGTTTTTGGGGCTAGAATTGATGAGGGTGGAATTTATGGAGACATCCGCAATACAACTCAAGTCATGAATGCAAGTTGGGATTTTGATGGCAAAATCAATTTGATTGCTGCTAAAAACTACATCGCAGGAACTATGGGTACTTCACCTGTTTTTGGTGATGTTGAAGTGCAATTGCCAACTGGTCTGGCAGGATCACAAGCTTTATACCTTTCATGCGGCTGGTTGGTTGGTCGGGCTTACGAAGTAGAGGGAGATAAAGTTAAAAAATCAACAGGAGCATCAGTTTCTTGGATTTGGAATGGATCAGGGCCAGCAAAGGTTTGTGTACATCCCGAAGGCAAGAAGTTCAGTTTGGTTTCAGTAAGCCCAGACGGTAGATTCGCCGCAGGCTTAGCTTGGCAAAATGATACTATTGGTCAAGAGTCTGTTGTTCTTGACTTAGTTGCAAATAAAATCTTGCTTTTAGACAAATTGGCAGAATGTAGTGAGGGTGGCGGAGTAGACTTTTCTAGTTGCAGATTTGACAGTGCAGGCAATTTATACACAAAAAGAGTTGTCATAGAAAACGGTCCATTTGAAATAGTTAAAATTTCAAATTTAGATAAGTAAAACTTTATCTTATAGAAAATGCCCCCAAATTTATAAATGGGGGCATTTCTGTTTTAATTAAAAAGCATTTTTTTAGCTTTAATAACATAGCTTGAATTGTTCCAAGCTAATTCTGGCATTTTATCGAAATCAACCCAATCAATAAATTCTGCATCAGATCCTGCTTTAATTTCATCATCGCCAGAATAAACTATAGCAAAGATAAAATTAAACTTATCTCTTGTTTTCTCGTTTTCATTTTTATCAACATAAATTAATTTATTATCATCTAAATTTATGTTGCATTCTTCTTTAAGCTCTCTTACAGCAGCTTCTTGTGGCGATTCATTCTTTTCGATGTGGCCTCCAGGTATACACCATTTGTGCTTCTCTGGGGAAGAACCTCTTCGTTCAAGCAACACTTGAATTTTATTGTTAATTCTTTTGAAAACAATACAAGTTGAAACTAAAACTCGATCCTCTACGAGCTTATTTAAATCAATCTTGGCTTTACGATACCACATAATTTAAATATTTAAAGTTAAATTTGATAATCCTTTAATGGATCAAAAACTAAATTCCAATGACCACCCATGTTTTTGATAAAATTAGTTGAACTATAATTTTCAATAAAGGGGGCTATGCAAACTTCATTAACAAAATCTTTACCAACTACATCTTCAGAATTATAGTCTCCGCCTTTAACAAGAACTTCAGGCTGAATTGTTTTGATTAAATCTAAGGGTGTCGATTCATCAAATTTGATTACAAAATCAACAAACTCTAATGAAGATAATACTTTGGCGCGATGTTCAAAAGACATAACAGGACGAGATGGTCCTTTCAAATTTTTGATACTTTCGTCAGAATTCAAAGCTACAATGAGTTTATCTGCTTTTGATTTTGCAAATTTAAGAGTTTCGATGTGACCTTTGTGCAAAATATCAAAACAGCCATTGGTAAAAGCTAATTTGAAATCTCTTTTTATCAGATCATAAGGCTTGACAATTTTATCTAAAATCAATTCAGCTAAAACTATTGGTCTATTGAGCTTTTGTTTTACATAGATAAGTCCAGCATGATAAGCTATAATTGAAGACTCTTTTACTGTAAAATTGTGTGCTAAGGCTAATGAAAGAAAAGCGGCAAAACAATCACCTGCACCAATTACACTATTTGCATAATCGGGATTGTAATCTGAATAATAAAAGAAAAAATCATCGCCTTCTAAACCTTTGATACCATTACCAGCATCTGTAATTATTACAGAATGACAATTAATTTGTTTTTTAAAAAACAAACATTGTTCTTTCCAATCTTTAAGTCCGCTTAATTCAAAAGCTTCTTTGGTATTAGGTTTAAAAACTGTGCAATTCTTCCATTTGTTAAGATCTAAGCTTTTGGGATCGACAACTGTTAATGATTTTTTATATAATTCAATGTAATTAACTTTAGTGTTAAAAAAACCTTTGTTATAATCTGATAAAATTACAACATTTGGATTACTACAAGTATGAACGTAATTTTGTATAAATTCGTGATTTTTATCAACTTGGTTTTGATCTAAATTATAATTCGGGAATTCTACATCAAGCCTTGGCGCAACTTGAAAATTATTTTGCATAAATCTTTTTTTTATCGGTAATTTAGCTTCGCAAGGATTAAAAACAAATTTAAAATTTTCATTTGAAAATAATTTTTTTGTTTCTTTATTGCCAAAAGAAATTAGCTCAACGTCAACATTTGTATTTTTAAATTGGTAAGCAACGTTTGCAGCTCCGCCGGGCTTGATTGTAACTTCGTTTTTACATAACATTACAGGGACTGGGTTTTCAGGACTTATACGACTGACTTCAACTTGATAGTATTCATCAATCATCGCGTCACCCACACAATGAATAGTTACTTTATTTTTATTGATTTTATCTAAAAAAGATCTTATTAAAACTTCCATAAATAAGTTTATACTAAAAAATAGCCCCCTAAAGAGCTATTTTTAAAGTACAGTCTAAAAGATCAAAGTCGCTAGCTTTCAAATAATCATTGACATAGATTCGCATTTCGCCGCTTTCACAATACTCACGACCGAAAACGCCTCTACAGCTTAAACTGTAACAATCAAAATCAAGATCAGGGTAAGTCTTTTTGAGGTTAAGAGACCAAGACATAGGACTTCCATAAAATGATAAAAATCTGATAATGACACCATTGTCGATGAATTCCAAGGAAACATCAGGATTATTGGTGCAAGTCCCCCAGTTTTGTAGCATCCAATCATGGAAACCCAAATAAGGGAATTTGTTGGTCAGTTTCCAAAATCCATGAGAAGGCTTGAAATGAAATCCTTGCTCATGCATCTCATAGCTTAAGAATAGATCATCAGTATCAAGATGCTTGAAATTTAAACTTTCGTATTTTTCTTCCAAATAAACAGGCACTGGAACTAAAACAGAAAAATCAAGCTTGTTATCTTTAATGTTGTCAGATAAAAACTTCTCAAAACCTGCACCAGTCACGACAATCTTATTAGCTGTTTGATTTTGCATAATTTACCTCAATACTATAGTTATCGTTTGAAGTTTTAGTATAGATTATTGAGTAGGCTCTTGAGGCAGCGCTGGTACATCTAAATTTTTAGCAGTATCTTGTGTTTTATTTTTCAAGTTTTCTTCAAACTTTCTTTTAGCTTCTTCATTCCAAACTTCAGTAGAACCATCGTGCTTTACACGATATGCTTGTAATTTTAAACCTTCCAAATGCTGAGCGTCTTCTCTGTTGGTAAGATTTAAGAAAGCATCTAAATTTTTAGCATCATCGTCCCAAAAATGCACTGATGTAAAATTGTGTCCAGGAGTTAAATATCTATTTAGTAAAAGTTGGTTTTTCTTTTCTGCTGTAGGCATTTTTTCAGTAATGTTACCAGATCTATTGATGTGGATGTAATTTTCCATAGTTGGATCCATTGGCAAGCCTTCTTTTTCGAAAGCTCTCAAAACTGGTTCTTTGGCATCAAAATCACTTCTAGCTGTATTGAATATGACAACTCCATTTGGATTCCGTTTCATTAAAGCTTTAACTTTTCTGATCATTGGAGCTATCGGTTTACTCGTTTCTTCAAACAAAAGGGAGTCCATGAATTGAGTATAGTCAAATGTATAATTGCCTGGTCCGTATTTTTGCTCATCAGCTAAAATTATCGGGTTATTTTCAATATCAAATGTATTGTATTCAGCAGGCTTAAGTGAAGCAACTATTCTATTGTCTCTTCTTACTAAAATTTCAGCACCTGTAGTTACAAGTGTATCGTCAATATCAAAAATAAAAAGAGGACGAGAGACTCTATCAATTTCTTTTGCTATTCTGTACCACATGATTATAAAATTCTAAATTAATGCAAAAGCCCCTGTTTTGCAAGGGGCTTTGGAGATCTGAGAAATGTTAATCCTATTAGTATCCATTAAATTGAATTTACATCTCATAGTCAGATCTATGCCCCCGACAGGACTCGAACCTGCACACTCTGGCTTATCTGGCCAGGGCTTTGGGAAGGTATAAGCTTCCGTCTTTACCATTAAGCTACAGGGGCTTATGAAGTTTTAATACAACGGCAAATGACCTGTGATAGGTTTCAGTTTGCTTTCATAATGGGGGCCAATAGCAACAGCTGTATGTGTTGGAATGCCACCAAATTCTGTCAGACCTTTATCTGTGATAACATGAGATGTCAGGTCTGCTTCTAAAGCACTTTTATGAACATCAAGTAATTCTTCTTCAGATTCTACATAAACACATATTTTTGTAAAAATACCATCAATCCAGTCACACTGCTCTTTAGATAGCAAGGCAGCTCGACATTCAGTGTCTTCAGCTCCAGGTACAGGAATTCTCAATTTGTTAGAAATAAATGCCATAGACGCATGTGCTGCTTGACTAATTAATTTACCTGTGCGAAGCTTTTTGAAACCGCCGTTACCATCGGGATATTTTGTACGAATAACAATGATCTGTTTGATTGTTTCTTCAATTTCATTCGATTCATTCATATTGAGTTATGGATTATTTTTAATCAAAAGAGAACAAATATTTTAAATATTTTAAACTAACAGGGGGCCTGTATTCTTTCATTTCGCCCCAATTTATACCCTTCTGAAGCATTTTATTAGTTTCCAGTCTCCTGGCCACTGCGCCCTCATACAATGCTTTGTTTCGAGCTTTTTTAAGATTGAAACTTGGTTTAAAATAATTAATTTTTGCAATTCTATTTTTCCAAAAAAGTGGCAAATCTTCGATCATACATCTCAAATCCGATCCATTCTCATCTCTAGCTTTGAAAGCCAATGCAGGATTGACCAGTGTATGCCCATCAATTCGATCAAAAGAGCAATAATCAATTATTATATTATTCGACCAAAAACCTTCAGGTATTTCTAAAGGCGGCACATCTCTTGCATCATATTCATAAGACCCAAAAGTGTATCCATCAAAATGGTGACAAAGTAATTTAACAGGCATAAAAATTTTAGCTACCGCTGATGCGCAAGAAACATCAATCCAATCAGCTCTTGGGATGAATGCATCACCATAGTAATAATCGAACCACCAATTTTTAAGAAGGGCTTTGTTAACTATCATTATTCCATCAGATCTGGATATTTGATAACTACAAACACCCTTAGATTCATATTTCCAATTGAAATAATTTGAATTCATGATCCAAGATATGTTATCAGGATGGTGGCTGTAAACCGCCCCCTTATAAGTTTCATTGCATTTATGAAGAGCATCAATTAATAGGTTCAATTGATTATTATTGGGGGCCAAATAAGGATGATCGTGATTACCTGCATACCAAATTAAATCATCATCGTTTTTACAAATTTCTTCAACAGCAATTTGCCATTCTTTTTGATAAGCATTTCTGAATTTATGAAGGTGTGCTTCGGGAAAAATTTGTAGAATTCTTTGGTACACATTTTCATGGTCATTTACATTGGAGTCAAGACCACAATAAATATAAACTTTAGACCATTCAATTACCCTATAGCTTTCAAGAGTATAAAAAAATACATCTAATTTTGAATAATTCTTTAAGTTGTATCTAGAATTGAAATGACCCAGAGGACTACCAGAGTTCTCTTCTATAAATACATTGATAAATAAAATCATTTTTTTTAGCAGGAGAGAGATGAGTGGGCTTTTACCCACGGCGTTTTATGAGTACCACTCTTTGAGTTGTTTAATACTCTGCTCATCTCTCTCCACCCTCCTTGTGGGTTTCAAGGAAGTCGTAATTTAAATACATTGTACAACGCAGCGGGAACAAATCAGATAACTTCCAACAATTTGCCAGTGGAATCGCCTATTTTTTCGATATCCATTCCTAACTTATCACCCATAGAAAGAAACAAATTGGTCATAGGTGTATTTTTTGGAACTTCAATGTGTCTTCCTTTCTTGATTTTACCACCAGCATTGCCAGCTAATAAAATTGGTAAGTCATCATGATTGTGTCTGTCGCCATCGCAAATGCCAGCACCATAAACGATCATTGAGTTTTCTAATAGGGTCTTATCGCCCTCTTTAATTGAATTCATTTTATCTAAAATGTAAGCTAATTGTTCAACATGAAATGTATTGATTTTGTAAAGTGCTTCTAACTTTTCTGCATTTCTTTGATGGTGTGACATTTCATGATGCCCATCATTAACTCCAATCATTTTGTATGCTCTGTTGGAACCTTCATTGGCGAACATAAATGTTGCAACTCTGCTAGTGTCGGTTTGAAACGCCAAAACCATTAAATCGCCCATTAGTTTAATATGTTCGGCATAATCAGTGGGTAATTGAGTAAGATTGTTGAATTTAGCAAAAGAAAGTGACTCAGCCGTTTGTTTTTCAGAGAAACCAATTCTTCTTTCAATTTCTCGAACACCTGTCAAATACTCGTCAAGTTTTGCTTGATCAGTTCTACCTAACTTCTTATGAAGTTTTTTTGCATCTTCATTGAGAAAATCGAGAATTGATTTGTTTTCTTCCAATCTCATTTTTCTTGAAACTTCATCTTCGCCAGCATGTTCTGATTTAAACAATCTTTCAAAAGCCAATCTGGGGTCTGTTTCTTTTGCTGCTGGAGTGGTGTCTGATCTCCATGAAATAGAGTTAGAATAAGCACAAGAATAACCTGAATCACAATCGCCAGCAAGCCCGCCTCTTTCACAACCCAGTTCAAGAGATGAGAATTTAGTTGAATTTGTAAAATGATTAGCAATTATTTGATCAAAAGAAATACCATTTTTAATGTTGGCGCCATTAGTTTTTCTTGGATGACAACCAGTCAGCCACGAAGCTGCTGATCGAGCATGGTCTCCAGGTCCATCGCCCAAAGCAAATGCATTTCTTTGTGCCAACCCACTTATCACATTGACATTATTTTTAAATTGGGCGATTGGTGACAGAATTCCACCCAATTCATAATTAGATGATTTAGGGGTCCAGAAATCCATATTTATACCATTGGGCACAAAAATAAATGCTGTTCTAATGGGCGATTTGATTGATGAAGTGCTTGAGCTTAATGCTAAAGATTCAAAAAAAGGTAAAGCAAGACAGGCTCCAAAGCCTTTTAAAACCGTTCTTCTATCAATCATAATAAATCACCAATCATTTGAATAAATTTTTGTATAGTTTTCTTGGAACAACCATTATTAAACCATTTGAAACCGCAATATAATCACCAAATTTTATTTCAATCATGTAAGGGGAATTGACAATTAATTTTTTCTTGCCCCAAAATTGAATTAATTTAGTTTTGGTTTTTTTCTTGAAAAGACCATTATTTTTTTCTCTGCCAGCAAACTCCAAATTGAATGAACTTGTAAATTCTTTCATAGTGCAAGGAATATATGTAGTACCGGGCCCCAAAGATTTATTGCTGTAATAAAACTGCTCTGTGGGCTGGTTAAGCTCATCATAAACTTGTGTCAATCTGTATTCGCACAAATCATTTTTGGCCAAGCCAAATTTTTCAATTGTTTTATTGAAAAAATCAAAGAATTTACCATAAGCAATTGGTGTACTACCGAAATAAATTTTCCACCAAAGTTTTATATTGTCTTTCATTACAATCCTCTTAAAATTTGAATCCAAGTTTAGCTTCAGCCCTAAAATCTTGTGCTATGTTAGTGTTGTTTCTGTTTTGTGTTATTGTGCCACTTAGTGAAAAGTTAAATCTTTCTCCTCTAGTCTGTGTAAAACCCAAAGAATAGCTGTTGATTCCTTTCATGTTGGTGCCAAAGAAAAATTGATCTTTCATCTCACTGTAAAAACTTGTTGAACCATTCTTGTATCCTAATTTTATACCACTTTCACCATACAAATTAAATCCTCCAGCCTTGGCCAAAACGTCAGCCTGTGTACCGGGGAGATGTTCAATAGAGGAGTATGAACCATTTAGATCAAAATGACCAAGCTTGGCATTCAAGCCCAAGCTTCTTCTTTCCACTGGTATTGTCAATCCTGGTTTTGCAGCATCATCTGGATTTAAAACATAACTACCAGAAATTTTAAGATTTCTAGATGTATTAAGGCTTACTGATGTTTGAGTTGTATCTTTGTTCAAAGTGGAATTGGTATCTGAAGATTCTCTCATCCTAACAATGGAGTCGATTTGAAATAAAGTTTTATTGTTTCCCAAAATAGCCCTGTAATCTAGAATCTCAGTAGTATTTGTATTTGTTTCAACTGTGTTGATTGCAGTTTGTATCAAAGTTCCAGATGAATTGTAATTTAAAGAAAACTTGTTATTATTCATAAAATTAGATACTTGGCCACTATTAATCAATTTTGAATCTATTTGCTCAGAAGTAAAAGAAAAAGATTTTGATGGCGCAAAACTGATTCCCAAACCTGTTTTCAATTCATCGCCAACTTGTGATAAATTTGTATTCGAGCTAAAATTTACATTCAAATTAGATTGACCCCAAATAGGAGTATTCAAATTTATACTATTGGTCAATGCTTCATTTTGCTTATTATTATTGTTTTCACTAGATGTAATAAATGAGGCAGCACTTAATGATGCACTGCCAATTTTGGAAGATAACTTTATTCTATCGCTTATGCTACTAATAGCATTTGTATCTTGCGCGGAGATGGCATCTACCCTTTCTAGTTCTAAACCTGGCATACCCTTGCTAGGAGTTAGAGCATAATTGAATTTATTCACTTCTTGATTGACAAGCTTATTGTCATTGCTTGCAATTTGATTGTTCACACTTTCAGTTGTGAAAATGCCCCTACCTATTTTCGTGGAAAGATTGCCAGTGGAATTGTCTACAGCTACAACACGACCGTCGGCTGAATAAGTAGTTGTTTGCCCAAATTTATAACCTAATTGCAAGCCTGATAAATTATGCTTGAAAACAGTGAAGTCATTACTAGAACCTACAAGCACACCCTTTTCGTTTCTTTTGATAGCATCAATTGATGAAAATGAAAGTGCAGGAGCATTCTTTCTAGTTGGCAAAGCTATAGACAAAGTTTCATCAATCAAATCTTTTCTTGCTTGATTGTTTATTTCAGATACTGTAGTATTTGAATTATAACTTATTGTTTTGAAACCAATAGACATTTTGTTATTAGAAACATTAGTTTGATTGACGCCTGAAGTTGTTGAGTTTTCAACTCTGTTAAAATTAAAACCTGAAAAACCACGGTTATTGCTTTTCAAGTTGAACCCAACTGAGGTTTGATCATTTTGGATCTGATTATTATTGACAATAGAATTATTTTGTATTGATGAAAAATTGGCATTGCCCCCTAAAATTTTTGTATTGTAATTTAGGGAATCTGTTGTGCTGTTGATAGTCCCAGACTTAGGATCAACCTTGTAATCATTCGTTCTGCCAGCACTAAACTGATTGGTTTTGAAAGCCATTATTTCTTGATTATTTACTAATCTAGTGGCATTTGTAGACGAATCATTTTGCACATTTTTATAAATGAGGTCTCCTTGCCCTATTTTAGAATTAAAACTTGCATTTTGATTAGTACTTGAAGTTTTCACATTCTTGGCATCAGTTCCACTATTGTCAGCGAATGAATAATTAAAAGAGGGTTGATTCTTGCCCCCAGTAAATGAAAACTGAGCAGATGTATTATTATTCTCAACAACACTATTCAAACTTTTGAATGAACTATTATTGAATGATAAATTGGAATTTTTTGCTATTGAATATTTTCCATTAACATTTGATTTTTCCGCAGAATCAATTATGCCAAAATTTTTAGACAAAGAAGAAAAACCTTTATCTGCTCTTTCATAATTAGCAGTAAAAGAGTTTGCCTTACCCAAAGAATAACCTAATCTGATTGCATCTTGCACATCAGTGCCCTTGCCAGTAGGATTAGCATAATAATTAGATGTAAAGCCACGAGAATTCAAAGAATGCCCTAATACCATAACGGGCGCAGCTGAAAGATTTTGAGCATTAACGGCTGTGAAAGTAAGACCACTAAAAGCATTAGACGCAAGCTTAACTGTTAGAGGAGTTGTTAGAGCAGGATTTGGATTCTTTGTAGAAACTTCAGGAAAATATCCATACTTAACATTGACTATCTGAGTTCTTTTAATTATGTTCTTGAACGTAATTTCGCCCTTTTCAACATTTAGAATGTAATCTGATGTTCTAAGCAGATTGCCATCCACAGTTACCAAAACAGGACTTGAAGGCGTGAATACAAAATTTTTCCAAGTGAGAACGTAGGGGCCAACTTTATCTTGGCCCAAAAAACTATCAACAGCTTGAGTAGGTTCAGCCAAATTTGTTAAACCCTTAGGACGAGAGCCAATTTGCTGAAAAAGTGGTGTTTGTTGTGCAAATGCCTGGCCTGTCAAAAACAGAATAGCAAGTATAGTAAATTGGTTTTTCATCATTTTGCTCATAATAAATATATTATAGTGTTAAAGAAACCAACCTTACTATTTAGTATAAAAAAGAGGGCTCTTTCGAGCCCTCTTTTTTATTAATCATTAACTACTTCTGCGTCGATGATTTCATCCGAAGAATTTGCAGTTGGAGATTCTTCTGCTTGCTGGCTTTGATATAATTTTTGAGCCAGAGCGAAAGAGGCCTGTTGCAAATCTTCATATGCTTTATCAAGCGTTTCTGTGTCTTCGTTATTAAGCGCTTCTCGCAAAGCAGTGATTTTTTCTTCGATACTAGTTTTCTCAGTTTCGTCAATCTTATCACCAAGATCCTTAACCGTTTTTTCGGTATTGTATACTAGATTGTCAGCATTATTACGCTTTTCAATCTTTTCTTTTTGCTTCTTATCTTCTTCAGCATTAGCTGCTGCTTCTTGAACCATTCGCTCAATCTCATCATCCGATAGATTCGATGATCCAGTAACTGTAATCTTCGCTTCTTTGCTTGTGCCCTGATCAATTGCTGTGACTGAAAGAATACCGTTGGCATCAATGTCAAACACCACCTTGATCTTTGGAACTCCACGAGGTGCAGGAGGAATTCCTGCAAGTTCAAAATCTCCCAAAGCCTTATTCTGGGTAGCAATTTCACGTTCGCCTTGGCAAATCTTGATATGAACTGATGGCTGATTATCAGCTGCTGTTGAAAACACTTCTTCTTTCTTGCAAGGAATGGTAGTGTTGCGCTCAATCAACTTAGTCATAATGCCACCCATTGTTTCGATTCCGAGCGAAAGAGGAGTGACATCCAAAAGCAAAACACCCTTAACATCTCCCGCCAAAACACCAGCCTGGATACAAGCTCCCAATGCAACTACTTCATCAGGGTTGACAGAGCGGTTAGGATCCTTGCCAGTAATTGTCTTGACAACTTGTTGTACTGCAGGAATGCGAGTTGATCCTCCAACCAAAATCACTTCATCAATGTCATTAGCTGTGAGCTTAGCATCAGACATTGCCTGATTAACTGAAACCAGAGTCTTATCTACCAAATGTCGAGTTAATTCGTCAAACTTTGCCCTAGTGACATTCATGTCAAGGTGAGCGGGGCCATCTTGATTAGCTGTAATAAAAGGCAAGTTGACATTAGTAGTTACACTACTTGAAAGTTCGATCTTGGCCTTTTCTGCGGCTTCCTTAAGCCGTTGCAGAGCTTGTTTGTCCTTACGAAGATCAATACCAGATTCCTTTTGGAATTCATTGGCAAGATAATCCATGAGCACATGATCAAAATCATCGCCACCCAAATTAGTGTCACCTGCTGTAGACTTTACTTCAAAGATTCCATCGCCAACTTCAAGAATACTTACATCAAAAGTTCCACCACCCAAATCGTAAACAAGAATTGTTTGCGTTTCACTCTTATCTAGGCCATAGGCTAGAGCAGCTGCCGTAGGCTCATTAATAATACGCAAAACTTCAAGGCCAGCAATTTCACCAGCATTCTTGGTAGCAGTGCGCTGTGCATCATTAAAATAAGCAGGAACCGTGATAACTGCTGAAGTGACAGGCGAACCCAAATAAGCTTCAGCATCTGCCTTAAGCTTTTGTAAAATCATTGCAGAAATCTGTTCTGGAGAATAATCTTGACCATCAAGATCCTTACGATAATCTGTACCCATGTGTCGCTTGATAGAAATTAAAGTTCTATCAGGATTTACAACTGCCTGGCGCTTTGCAGGAGCGCCAACTAAGCGCTCTCCGGTCTTTGAAAAACCAACTACTGAAGGAGTGGTACGAGCACCCTCTGCATTTGCGACAACCACAGGCTCGCCACCTTCAAGAACACAAACAACGGAATTAGTAGTTCCAAGATCAATACCTACTGTTTTAGACATAAAAAAATACTCCTTGAGCAAAAGTTTGACATTAGAATTATCTTATTTATTTAACAAAATTTGTACATAAAAGTTGCGAAAATTTCGTAACTTTAACAATAAAAAAGGGGCCTCTTTCGAAGCCCCCCCTTAAAATTTACTTGACTGGAGGAGGCCCGCCTGGACGTCCACCACCAAATCCACCACGACCACCGACCATACGAGGTTGAGGGTACTTAGCAACAACCTTCTTTTGGTCTTCGGTCAAAACTCCATTGACCTTAGTGGCAACTGTCTCTCGGAGTGCCATTGCTCCTTCTCGATCTCCACTTTGCATCAACTCGCGAACCTTGTCCTGTGATTGCTTTGCAATTTCTGAAAGACTCTTCTTTTGATCGGCTGTAAGCTTCAGTTCAAGAACAGATTCAGCTGGAAGCTGAACACTTGCAAGAACTTTAAGATCTGACTCGAGAGCGTCAAGCTTTTCCTTAGTCAATGGCAACGATTCACGAAGAACGCTAACAGGCACAGAAACGTTCTGCATACGACCCAATTGGCCAACAGGAGCACCTTGACCACGCCCTTGACCGCCACGGCCTTGTGCAAAAGTCATGCTGGATAACGCAAGTAGTGAAACTAATGTGATAACAATTTTATTCATTTTTTATTCCTTTATTTTTAGTATGCTTTTAATCATAATAAAGCAGGATGCCCCATCTTTTGTTTGATCAACTAAAACAGGTTTATCATAATCATAGTTATTATCGTCTAAAAATTGCTCAAAATCATCAAAACCAAAATTTTTAATTAAAGGAACCAAATTGTCATCTACATGCCAATGAGTTTCTCTTTTAACTACCCCTCTATTGAGGTTCAAGGAGAATGAATGCAAATGTTTTGAATTGAATTTAGAGGGCCAAATACATTTTTCATAGAGCCTATAATCAGGCAGAATTATGATAAATTCACCTTCTTTTTTAAGTAATCTTTTAGTGTTATCCAAAATTGCATAAAAATTATCAAGCTTTTGCAAGCAGTTGTCTATTACTATAACATCAAATAGATTTGCATCTAGTTCATAAAACTGCCTAAGATTATTGAAATGAATATTTACAAAAAAATCTTCCTCATCATCTTCCATAAATGATGAATTACCAACGTATAATCCCATTTTACTCATGCAGTAATTTGTACAATTTGAGATATGAAAATCAATCGCAAAATAGAAAAAATGTTCATACAGGAACAAGAAAAATTCAATAGTGAGATTGATAATGTATTTTATCAAAAAGATTGTAATACTTTTGAGTATTATGAATTAGATAATTGCCTTGAAACTTTGGAAGCATGCATAACCAACGCTTATGCTTGTGAATTTTATCTGTCACATGCTTACAAATATATGAGAGAATATCTTAAAATTAATAATTCTTTATCAATTTTGGGGGCCACCAAAGATGATCCTCAGTTAGTTATTTGTATTGAACTTATTAGGAATCTAAATGTTAAAATAAATGATTTAAAAATGATTTTGACAAGTTATCATATCTATTTGAATCAAAGTATGACTTACAAGCCAAGTAACAGTCATAATCAAACCCTTAATCAAACAGTGATTTATGCAAATGTAAATAAAAGCCCCAAAACGTCAGAAAAAATGTTTGAAATGATTGTCAAATCACTTTATCAGGCAGAATTGTGCTTTGAAGCTTTAGATCATTTGATTAATTACTTTTTTGAAAAGTATGAACTAAGTTTAGTTGATTTAGATGATTATGAAATAAAACAGAACATCAAAGAAATTTATCCATGCTTGCTAGATAATTATTTAGAATTAAAAATGAATCACTTGTTGGCTATTAGTTTTTAAAATCTTTATTAACAAAAAACACATTTGCTTCATTGCCAAAAGAATCATTATTAACTATTGATGTAATTTCAAAATTTTTAGATTCCAAATATTTAGCAACCTGGTCTATCATACATTGATTTTTGTAAAGAGCATTGTATTTTATAGCAGCTTCTACACAGCCTTGTTTGATGATTGAAATTTTATCTCCAAGACCTTTCAAAATGTCAAGATCGCTTCCTTGTGCATCACAATGAAAGTACTCAATTGCTGTTATGCCAAAGGATTTTACAAAATCTTCAAGCCTAATCACATCAACTTCTATTTTATCAACATGTTCCATATATTGGATGACAGGTTCCCAGTTTTGGGTTACATTGTCTGAAAAATCTAACAAACTTGAAACTGTATAGTTGTCTAAATCATTAGCAATGTTGAATTGTGCCTTGCCATTAAAATTACTCAATGCCTTATTTACGATAACAACATTTGGTAAATCTTTTGTTAAATCAATAAGTTTTTCGAATAGTTGTGGAACAGGTTCAAAAGCATAATACTGGCATTGAGGGCTCTTGGTAGCATTTTCGACCAAGGCATCGCCAGTATTTGCACCAATATCAAATACAATAGGTTTCATAACCTATTTATACATTATTTGAGCATCAATAAATATTTTGTTTTATTCAAAGCTCCAAGCATTTCATCGCGAATGTTCAATAAATCAGTATCTTTTTTATCAAGCATGGATGTTAAATCATCTTGCAAATATTCAATAAAAACATCTATCATTTCTACAGGCTTATCGTCTAAATTTTCTAATTTAATTTTCAAACCATCCGCAGGATTTTGGATGCCATTTTTTCCCTGATAAATTTCTACAAATTCATCAATCAAACCATCTAAGCTTTCATAAGCTTCTCCGAAAGCTTTATGTTGAGCAAAAGATTCTGTCTGCCAATGAAAAACACGAAATTGGTTTTGCATTGCAATTAATGATCCGATCATAATGTTAATTCCTTACCATTGAATTCATTAGTATATTACAAAATAAAATAGTTTTGAACCTGTTTAAAACAAAATAGGGGCTGTAATCAAGCCCCTATAAGTTGTTTGGCAAATCTATAAAAATAAACTGCTTCGGATCAACATCAAAAACATTTAAGGTTTCACTGTCGAATGTTTCAAATGAAAATTGGAAGTCATCATGAAATGTTGTTGAAATTTCTTCATCGTCTAATTTGCTTATAATAAGCAATAAAGCATTTTTCAATTGTTCTAAATTTTCAGCAGAAGCATTAATTTTAATATGTCTTGCTAACATTTTTCAATCTATTAATTTCTTTTTTGAGCGAATTTATAGTAAATAACAGACTTTGAACTTCTTTGTATGTAAAATGACACCAATTGCAGTGTGGACCCCTTGATTGATTTTCACAAATAGAAGTTATTTGTTTTATTTCTAACTCTGTAAGAACTTTAGGTTGTTTGGGCAAATGCATTTAATTCGTCCACTGTCATAAATCCGCTTTTGCGCTTTACTTCTTTACCGCCAGAATACAATACAATTGTTGGCACAGATTGAATGTTTACATCATCAATTATGTCTCTGATGGAATCAACATCAACCTTATAAGCATTTACAGTGTCATTGCTATTAGCAAATTCTTCAAAATTGGGGGCCATTCGCTTACAAGGGCCACACCATGTTGCATGAAAATCAACTACAACAGGCTTGTCTGAACTTGATAAAACTTCTTCAAAATTTTCGCTTGTAATTTCTACCATAATTAAAAACTCCTCTTTTTTATTATGGTATTATAAATTAAAAAGCCCGAACTTATCGGGCTTTAAATTATTTTACTCTTCTGATTTTAAAAGAGGGTTTTTTCTTTTGATGTTTCATTTCCATATGATGTTGATTTTTTGCCATGTAGTCATCTAAATTAGAGCCCTTTTGTCTAGGATCGAAATTGATATCATCAGGGATATCATCTACATGCATTTGGTCATACTGATCTGCTTTTGATCCATAATAAGCATCTAAATCAGATCCTTTTTGCCTTGGATCAAAAAGATAGTCATCGCTTGCTTTTTTGAATCTACTCATTTTTTCTTACCTTTCAATAAACTAGAAACTGAAGGATTGCTCCAAAATTTACATGACCAATACTTAGCGGTAGTTCTATCTTTGGCTCTTGGATCAGAATCACAATTGTGGCGGGCCCTGAAGTTTCTTCTTCTGTTTGGATCATCTCTTTTGATTGAAAGCTTAGGATCTCCAAAGTTAACTTTGATAATGTTTCCCTTCTTATTTTTTACATAAACACTGAACTTTTTAGGTCCGCCTGGAGTTCTAAAAGGTTTATTCAAAGGTTTCTTTGTTTTCTTTTCTGAAGATGCAAATTTTTCATTATCATCATTCATGTCATCTGGGCCAATTTCTTCTACAGAGCCGTAGTCTTCATCATTATCAGATAAATCAAAATCATCAGAAAACTCAGCATTGTTTGCTACACTCTGGAGGTAATCAGAGGCCATGGTGATGTAAGCTTGGACCCAAGCCATCATCTCTCCTTCTTCTGTGCCCAATTTCTCCATGATTCTTTCTATAGCATCATGCGCCGCGCCTAATTGCTTTCGTGCCATAGAAAATTCGTGATCTTCTCTTCCAGCAGTTCTATTATTTGAAAACTTTTTGTCAAACTTTGAATTATCAAATAAATCACTCAAAAGGGTTGAAGCAACTTTTTGCTTACAATTACAATCACCATTTTTACAAACGCAATGCATGCCTTTCATTTCTAAGGTTCCACCGCATTCTGGACAATCAATGTTTCCAATACCCATTCTATGAAGAAAATCATCAATTTCATCTTTCATGTCAATTGTGCAATCGCAATCTTCATCGCCACAATTACAAAGACCATCTTCCATGTCCATGTCACCACCACAATCAGGACATTTGATGTTTTCTTTTGCCAATAGGTTCATAATCTTTTCAGCAAGATTATCTTTATCAATTTCTTTAGCAGACAATCTTATAATTTCGTTTAATTTGTCAGATTGTCTGTAAAGTCCCTTTTTGTCTAAATTTTTAGCAATACGGGCTAAATCTAAAAATACACTGTTATCCATTTAAATTATTGAAACCCCTTTTATTCGATCTCTGATAATTCTTTCAATACTTTTTGAATAAATTCCTGTGCTTCATTATCAATTCTAGACCATAGTCTTTCTTTTATTTCAGGGTCAGTAACTCTCTTTGGATAGATCTTTAATTCGTTCATCTTATCAATCCAAGCATTTTTTAAAGCTTCTTCTAGCTCTCTTCTAATTCTGCCACTTGTTTCAGGACTAAATAAATTATCTGGAGAAATTTCGAAGTTTTTGAGCAGCCACTGTTTACCAATGTATTCTGGACAATTATCAAACCAAATGTCAATGTCATGGCCTTTTGATTTGGCAACTTCTTTTTTCCAATGGGGGCCAGCGAAAACAATTTCTATTGGAATTAAATCATTAACTATGCAAATTTCTCTAATTGTCTGTTCAGCTTCAGTTTTCCAATGATCGATTGGAGATCTGCCAGTTACAACAACTATGGTGTGCCCAGCATCTTGCAGAACTTTGAAAATTTTACCAAATGATTCTTTATCAGCACTTATGGTATCGTCGAAGTCGACACCAAATTTCAAATTTTTCATTGTTTTACTCCAATTTGTGTTTGTACAATCTTTCAAGATGGAGAAAATATTATGACTAAAACTTGGGGAACTACTTGTGGTGTTTGGGGAGACATAATTGTAAATTACGGTTATTTTTTGGATAGGATAAAAGAGGGTAAATTACTCTATCTTGGTAACAATGATCAAATTGTAGAATTTTTAAAATGCCAGCCAAATGTCAAAGATGTAGTTAAAGTACCAATTGATGAACAAGAGTGGCAAAATTATTGGCTTTATACGGTTTTCCCACAAACAATTATTAACAGGCTGCCTGATTATAAAACAACTCCAAGTGAACCTTTTATCAAAGCAGGTTATAATAACTTCATGATCACGCACATAACAAATGATGATGCAAAAATTGATAAACCTATTTATCAATGGCATGGAGTAAAATTACCGAAACACATTATGGATTGGGCAGCTGATTTTGCTAAAACTCTTCCCAAAGAATTTTATCTGTTTCAGCCTTATAGTTTCAATTCAAATAATCCATTAGATCATTGGCCCTATTGGGATTTATTGGCTAAATTGATAACAGATAGAACGAATAAAAAAATAGTAATCATTGGTCATAATTGGTACGATAGGGCAATAGAATACTCACCAAACATTTTGGGGCCTAAAGTTATTTCTTTATATAATCAAGTTCCAAGCATGATGCATATTTTTGCTTTGGCAAGGTACGCCACTGGAACTATTACAACCAGTAATAGCTTAGCGCACTGGTGCCAAATAGATGATCTTCCTTGCACGGTAATCTGTAATAGAAAAAGCTCAAGACCAAATTATATTTTTAGGAGAGTACTCAACTGGCCCACCTTAAATTTTTGTGAATTTGATGATGAGCCAGAATTAGTTTATAACAAAGTTTCAGAAACTATATTTAGTTTAGGATTGAATTCTATTTAGAACACAACTTCTATGATCTGCAAGATACAAAATTTCTGCTTCTTTTGTTTTAAATTCAAATGAATTGCCCCATTCAATTCTCCCATGATGAGTTAAAATACAATGAAGCACTTGAGTTTCCAATTCTGTGGCTGATACATTTCTAAAAGAATGATAAGCAACCATACCACCATGAGGGAGATGTGGCATTAGAACTCCATTTTGAGAAATTGCTATTTCATGAGTTGCTTGGATTGAATATTCATTAATTTTACCCAAATCATGAAATAGAGCAGCAGTTATTAGTACATTTTTATTGATGCTTGGATAATTGTCCAAATCATTTATAGCAAATTTAACAACTTCGAGGGTGTGTTCGAGTAGCCCAAATGTGTAAGCATGATGCTTGGACTTTGCAGCGGGCCAAACCATAAATTGATCTCGCAAATAGCCTTTAGGACCAATGGCAAAAAGAACAGCTTCTTTGCATCCTGGATCACTGATCATGTCGATCACTTGTTGCAACTCTGCTTCCATCGACTTCAATGATCTCGGGCAAGCTATGAAATAATTAGATAAATTTTCAGGAGCAGCCACAAATTCAATGTCCTTAGCTTTAACATTGATTGCCCCCTTAAAAGATTCAACTTTGCCTTGAATTTTTACCCATTTATTGGTTTCAAGATCTGAGAGGATTTGCTTGCACACTTGTTCGTTAAAATCAAAAAGCATAACTGAAATTTCGCCAGAAATGTCTTTGACCATTAGCTTGATCCAGCTATTCCCATTGTTTTGGCGAAATTCTGAAAATGTTACAAAAGCAACCATGTTCATAGCATCGCCAGGCTGTAAATCGGCTATCTTAGCCATTTGAGTACCTCTATCAACTAATTAATAATTTAATATTATTATAGGTTTGATAGCGGGAAATAAGTATTCCATCAAGATGATTGATTTCGTGTTGAATTATTCTTGATTGAAGAAAATTAAATCTTTCATCAAATTCATTACCATATTCATCTTGAGCGTGGATGTCAATCCAATCAGGTCGTGAGATTTTGACCGACAACCCCGGAAGAGATAAGCAACCTTCCCATTCTTCAGAAAAGTTTTTGGAAAAGTCATAAATAATTGGATTAACTAAAATTCTTGGGGGCTTAGGATAATCAGCCACTGTGTCGATGGGCATGAAGGCAATTACTCTTAATAATTCGCCCACTTGCGGCGCTGAGATACCCACACCCTTGTGCTTGTACATCAATTCAATCATCTCTTCAGACAACTCAAGTAAACTTGAATCAAATTGATCTACCAACAAGCTTGTTTTTTCTAAAATTGGATCAGGACTATAAACTATAGTTCTCATATAAAACAAATTATAAATGAACTTTGAATTTCCTGTGAGATTTTATAGCTCCAAAGCTTTTTGCATTGAATTTATAGCTGAAGAATTTAATTTACACACATTTTGATGTGAACATTTCAAAATTTCAGCAATTTCAGTAACCGTTAGGCCTTCTAAGTATTTCAATCTTAAAATTTCCCTTTGCTTTTGAGTTAAAGAATTCATTGCAAATTCGAACAAAATTTTAAAATCAATTTCAGAATAATGATCCTCTTTACTGCGCAACAATTGCAAATTTTCAAATTCAATTCTTTTTATGTTTTCTAAACTATAAGAAGGCTGATAAATTATACTTTTGTTTCTGGCATTGTAGTTTCTCAAATTAAACATAATTATTGAAAAAACATGTGTAGATAATTTAGTACCACGATTATTATCAAATGATCTTACAGCTTCGATTATTGAAATTTTAGCTATTTGGTATAAATCATCAAATTCGCTATTTTTGCTGTACTTTCTAGATAATTTGAGGGCCATGAGATCAAAGTCAACTAAAGCTTGTTTTTCACACATTGACATCTACTTCCTTTTCTTTTTTGGCGTAGAATTTCCAAATTTCAAGATCAACTTTTGCTGGATGTTTTTCAACATCTCTGCAATAATCAAGGAATTTTTGTTCCAAATAGTAGTATTGTTTTTTATTTGGAGTTGTTTTTGGAACTTTATGGCCAAGTGATCCGAGAAATTTCAAGATGTGAACATCAAGCACTGCAAGGGTTTGTACTTCGCGTGAGTGAAGAATGAAAAATCTACTTGTTTTCATTCCAACGCCAGGAATTTTCTCTAATTCAATTGGGCCACATTCAAATAAATTAATTTTATTATTTATCAAATAAGTGAATGCTTTATATATTTTATTGTATTGACCTAACTTTGCCTCTACAATCATAGAATTTAAAATTGAATCGTCTTGAAGAGCTTTTAAGATTTGAAATGGAGTAGCGTTTTCATCCAAGCCACAATGAGCTCTACTAGTATTTAGAAAATCTTCCAATTTCTGGGCCTGAATGTAAGCCGTTTTGCCAGCTACAAGAATACAAAACATTAGAAGCTCTTGAAGCTCTGCCTCTGATCGAGAATAGTTAGTGATGTCATAAGGATTTATCATAGCAATTAATTATCGTATAAAAGGTTTATGGGTTACATCAGATAAATATAAAATTGATACTATAAGTTGAAGAGAAACCAATGAACTATTTTGTTAAATTAGCCGAAACATTACAAAGTCTTGAAGATCAATGCCTTTACAAGGAAGCTGATAATTTAGCTGCTATAATAAGAGAGGCTGCCAAAAATCATGGGGGCTTACAAGATTGGTTTAAAAATGAAAAATGGGTTGATTTAAGAAGGCCAAAAAAAGGTGGCGGTTATGAAGCTTGCGGCAGAGGAGATACATCTAAGGGCAAAAAACCAGTGTGCACTCCCGCAAATAAAGCTAAGAATCTAGATAAGAAAGAAAGATCCCAGAGATTGAGAGAAAAAGCCAAGAAAGAAAAAGAACCAAATCCAGACAAGAAACCTAATGTTACTAAATACACACCTGGAGCTGGTGGTAAATCAAATAAATCTTAAGGGGGCAATTTGCCCCTTTTTTAAATCAATAACTCAGATTCAAAATGGCATAAATTATCAAAAAAATAATCAACCGCATCGGCACCATTTGCTAAAATTCTGGGTTGGTAATGTGGCAAGTTTTTAAGAGCCCAATCTCTGACTTCATTATGTTGTTCGATAAATTTGTCAGCCCAGGCTTTGTTTGAAAAAAATCTCATAGTGTTGGCTTGGCTAAATCCTGAAAAAGTGATATTTGTTGATCCATCCATGCACAACGGGGCTTTTCTTTTATCAGATGGAATTTTAACCATTCCTTTCATGTGAAAAAGAGCTGATCTTGATCTATCTGATTTAGGGCCAGCCGAGGTTAAAACAACTTTTGTATTTTTGCACTTTTCTATCAAATTCTTAATTTTTGGTTTTGCACTAATTCCATTCCCTTGAGAATAATCGAGCAAAAGAGATTGTTTAACCCCTTTAGCATCTAATTCCAAAATGATGTCAAAAGCTTGCTGTAGGGTAAAACCATAACAACTAATTAATGTTTCTTCTGGTATTGCAATAAAATCTAATAATCTTTGCTTTGCTTCTATACTATCATCAGGCAAAAAATAGCTATCTTCAATTTTGTTTTTAATTGTTATCATTTTAATTCCACACAACTACAAAAGAAAAAGGTTTAACGCCGAATGAAATATATACTATCGGTGAATTTAAAGCGATAGTACCTGCTAAATCTGTATCAACGGTAGAGCCTTGATCTTCTCGAACGATTGCTTTAGCTTCACTTGCAAAATCTTCAATAGTTATTCTTGCAAGAATTGAAAAATTGGCCCTCATTTGAGTTTGCAAATCGCTTTCATCCATAGTAGGATCAATGTTTTGATAATACATTGCATGTGGGTACACTTCAGTGTATTCCCTAGTTAAAGCTGCTTCCGTACAGGTAAGAGTGAATGTTACAGCCACTTGGTCTTGCGAAATTTCAGTTGAATTGATTACATAATCTACATTAACGGTAAAAGTTGCCATTTTATAACCTCAAAAGTATTTTACAATTAAAAATTAAAATAACCTCCAAATTGGGGGTTATTTATTAATCTACATTGAATCGTTCGCCTGGAAACCAGCCATGATTTTTCTGCAAATTCTTGCAAATTTTCAAATATGCAGTGGCAGATTCAGTTGGTACTCGACCACCCCTAGTGACTTTTACAAGAGGTCCAATAATCAATTCATCGGATACTGGGCTTGGAATTTCAATTTCTGGCTGAGTAAGGAATGGCTCAATCATGTTAATCAAATTAATTTCTTGTTGATTAATCATAGACGCCAAAGATCGAGACCCAATAGGCTTGCCCTTTTCCCCACACAAAACATTCAAATAATGCCTTGATGACCTGTCCAAACCAATTATTGGATCAAGCTCTAAACTTTTGATTGTTTTTTCCAAATTGATCAAACTTAAATCGTCACTTGATACACGACGGTGGTCAAAAATCGAACCATCAGCTGTATCGTAAAGATTTTGAAGCAGATGCATAGCTTTGCGTGGAGTATTTTGACTAATCTTTGCCAGAGATTGAGCAACATCAACTGGTATTTCCATATTGAAGCGATTCCTGCAAGCCTTAGTTATCAGCAAAGTCATTTCATCAAGAGAATAAGGTTGCAAAGTTGGCTTCCAACCAAATCTTTCCAGGAAAGGCTGATTCAAATTGCCCGCGTGGGTAGTCGCACCAATGACAGTGAAAGTATAAAGGTATTTAACATCAGTTGTCCCATTAGGGCCTTTCCTGAAATATTTGAAGTCTTCCATGATTGTGTAGAGAGCCTCTTGGACATCTTTTTTAAGGGCATGGATTTCATCGATAAATAATACAGTATTGAGTTTCAAATTGCGATCAATCAAATCAAATAAATCGTCTGGGCTTTTGATGTTAGCAGCCATGCACTCGTGAAAATTAGATCCAATTTCGGAAGCGATAATCTTAGCAAGGGTAGTTTTGCCAGCTCCAGCAAAACCAAGGAGAAGAGTGTGACCCATAGCAATCTTGTTCTTGCGGGCCAAATTGATTTTTAAGCGGGCCTGTTCTTTGATTAGATCTTGGCCAATGTAGTCATTAAGCGAAAGAGGGCGAGTGACACCGTTGGTAACAGTGGTGTCGTAGTTGGTGAAGTTGTATTGGTTAATTAAAGCGTTCATAATAATCTCCTGACATTAAAGAACCCCTTTTTATTTTTAGTATAAAAGAAGGGGTCCAGTTGAAAGATTATAAATTATCGCTCACAATTAAATAATAAATACAGAATTATTTTCAATATTGTCCAAGATTTCTATTTTTACTCCCATAAAATTAGTCGGCTCTCTGCCCCATTCTTCTTCAAGCTGTTTATAAGATTCTGGGTGCATAAAAATACATAAAGGTTCAGTTTCATAAGATTCTTGATAGTAGTAAATACTTGATTCAAGTATCTCACTGAGATAAGCACTGTGTTCAACGGATAATTTTTCAAACATTTTATTTTCTCCGAACAGACCTATTATGCTTGTGAGGCATAACTTAAAATTAAATATTTTGAAAATAAAAACCTGTAAAATTTAAACAGAGGTTAATTATGAAACAACACTTAGTAATACTGTGCAACAACATGGAAGAAGCAAAAAATGCTGCTATAGTTTTACCAAATTATAAAGAAATGAATAAATTCTATGTCTTTAATTTCGACATGGGAGCTACATCAAATCTGAATTGGATGAGCAGCGGCGATGATTACATTTCTTTAGGAAAAGCTTCTGAACTTGGCAATAGTGCTGAAATTTGTATCAGAGCTGCAATACTATACATTTCTAATTGGTGGCATTTAATTTTTTGCTATGCACATGATTTACCAATGATTAAGGAATTGAATGATATAAAAACATCAATCGATTTAAATCAAGGTTTTATACAAGCTGCTAAATGCTGGGCGATTTCAAAAGAACATTTATTATTATTTGGCTTAGGGAAAATTCTTGGATCTGGTGTTTTACCAAACGATGAAGAGCAAATTAAAAATGAACTTGAAATAGTCAAGGCTTTACGAGGCGAGCCAGCTAATTATGATGCGATCAAAGAAGCTTTTATTGAAGTTGCTAATACAGATGGTATGATTCTTCAAGGATCAATGCCTGTTTACAACACAAGGGCAAAAGATTTTATAGAAGCAATGACTACAAAATTTTGTGATGTGCCCGAAGAACCTGGCGTAATTTTTATTTCTCCAGAAGTTTCAAATGATGGTTTTTTAATGCTTATAAATCAAATTAATTCTAGAACTATGGTAGTTGTATTAGATGAAAAAGATAAAACCTATCCAATGAAAGAATTTAAAAGATTCAATTGTGAAAACCAATTTTTTATCAAAATATTTATTAAAGGGGGCTAAAAGCCCCCTTTTTATTCTGGTTCAGCTGAACCTTCAAAAATAATTCCTTTTAGATCAGGGAATTCTTCATACCATTTATTTAAAACCTCTCTGCAGTGCTCAGCATATTTATAATGTGCCCCAATTCCTGTTCTTAATTCCATTTCATAAAGAAATTTATCAGCAGTAGTTGTATGTTCAAAATAGTATTTGTGTCCCAAGCTTGTGAAATAAATGTATTCAGGATGAGCTTTCATAATTTCTCTAGCTTGATTGGTTGTATTTTTGAAGTTCTTATAAAGTCCATAAATACTATCTATCAAATTTAGATTTGTATTTTCTTTATTTGGAATTTGATCAGTAGAACCGTAGAAGCCAATTGGAACAAGTGGACAATACTTAGTTCCTGTGCGATGCCTGTTGAGATCTCTGATTTCACCAAAACTAATTCCAGACCAAGCAAATTTGACAGAAGTTCTAGACACTATACTTCCGAAAGGCGAATACCTATTAGTTCTGTGTTGACATGCTGGTTTGTAAAGCTCATGAGGGAAATGATTGTTTTCTACCCACAAATAAGTGTGGGTTTGATTATCATTTAAGATTTCATCAAATTGACTATTAAAAAGTGCAATTAATCTGTCTTCATTAAGATAATTTTTCAAAGACTCTGTGGGCTTAGTATGTTTTAAAAGTCTAGGTGCGCCTATTGCCATCTGTTCTGCAATTTGCTCACCAATGAGATTAAGTTCTTTTAAGGGATGGGATTGTAAATGAGCAGAGATGCCAGCCCAGGCCCTAGCAGATTGAATCATCATAACGCCAGTGGAAGCAGCCAAAGGAATGTAAACCCTGGCGCGGTCAAAAGCGTAATTCCTTTTCATCCTAGCAACAGCTTTTTTGTCTTTATCAGCTGTTGATTCAAGAAGAGATTTTGGTATTTTGGTCTCTTCTGGGTGCAAATTAGACAATTCTGTCCAAGAATCAAGCGCAGATTGATAATTTTCAAATGCTCTCTGATTATAGGCGTTAAATGAATCTACTAAATTCTCAGGAATGCCAAGAGTTTCTGCATCAACAAGACCGCTTACATCCATCTTGATGTATCTGGTTGAGCATTCTTGTCCGCCAGCAGTCGGAGAAAGAGTCCATAAATAGTAAGCTGCAAATTGAGAAATACCATCAATAAAGAGGGCAATGGGAGTCATGTCTGCAATGCTTTGGTGGCCATAATCAATCATCTTGAAGATGCCATCAACAGACTTATCCTTGTTGTTAAAGTCAATTTTAGATGAGATTGCTTCAAGGCCCTCATTATTTCTACTGTATCTAGCACCAGTTGCCGCCAAAAGTTCTGGTGTTAAGGCCAAACATCCTAATTCTTCGGCTCTTTCTGTAGGAGCAATTGAAACATATTGAACTTTCATAAATAAATCCTTACACTAAAAAACCAAGTTCCCTGAACAGAGCCCCTCATACCTTTTAATAGAGGATGTTTGAACCAGGGAGCCTTGGTCATTTTATTATTGTTTGTTTTCGCCTGTTTTGTACAGGTTTGATTATACAAAGTAGGAAGGGAACGGTTCCACAAGGAATTAAGAAATTAATTTGGATAAAGTTTTTTTATCAATGGAGCAATTAAATGAGCAGTGCTTACTCTTACTTATCTAATCAAAATACGAAGTTTTCAAAAACTGTAACAGTACCAGCTTTTCAAACTTCTACTACTAATTGGATGGTTACTGTATATCCCATTCCGTCCTTTTGCAAAATTTGTAAGGTTACCTTGATTGCATCTGCAATGCCAGGAACAACTACAATAAACATGTCTGTACTTAATAATGGTGCAGCGTGGAGAGCGGCATCCACAAATGCAACAAAAGCGCCATACATTGTAGGAACTGCAACAGCCACTATGGCTGCTAACATTGCGACATTTACATTTACAGGTGGGCTTTATTATGAAGATGCCTATAGAACAAATTGTCTTTATTTGAATTTTAGTAACAGCTCATTTGCTAATGGAGACACTTTTACAGTAATTGTAGAAGGCGTGGAAATGGCCCCCTATAAATTAGAGCACACTGATACAACTCCTTTCCTGGGCGATAATTCTTGGAGAATTCTTAGAAGAGATGCAAACAGCGTTACCACTGATGTAACTCAACAATTAACTAGAAATGGCAATCCCTATGGATTAGGATCGACATTGGAAAACTCTGAAAGCTTCTTCGGTTTTGATACAGCGTCTGATTATCTTTACATTGGGTCGGTCAGACCATGGTCCAATGCTTTATTCTTAGTGCCGAGTGGATCACAAAACTCAACAGCAGTGACATTTGCAACTTATGATGGCTCTGCATGGAACACAACCACATCAATCCAAGACAATACCACTGCTGGAATGAATACTGCTTCTTCATTATCTTATTCAGGTGTCATCAAAGTAACATCTTGGAGTGGTGCTGTGGCTTCAAGATTAAGTCTTGATCCCCTTGATGAACTTTATAATGATTATGAGGATTTTACTCAAAACATTCCTAGACCTGGTGGGTTCTTCTATTACCCTGAAAGATATTGGTTAAGAATGAAATTTGCTTCTATCACTCCTTCTGATCTTAAATTAGTAGGTATTGTTCCTGTAAGATAAATTATCTTATTAATTTAAAGGGGGCTTCGTTTGAAGCCCCCTTTTTGTATAATTCAATAAACTATATTAAGGTAATTTAGATGAACTTTTTTGAATTTAAAGAAGAAGACTTGGAAAATTTAGACAGTAATGAAATTTTCAATTTGTCTCTCAAAAGTGTAGAGCAGTTTGATGCAGAAAAAATTTACGCTTTTATAAACGACACAATCATTAGAACAGAAAACATCGTTGAAGGTTACTCAGAAGCAAATGTTTTGACACCAAACGATGTTTTGGTTTTTAAAAATTTATGCAGATGTTCTGAAACTCTTGCATTAGTGGAACACTGGATTAAAACTTGCATGCAAAAAGTTGAGAATGATTTAATTTTAGATAGTTCAAATGAAGATCTATAAAGCTGATTGGAAGCTATTTGATAAGAGATTTGTTGATAGATTTGTAAAAATTAATCCTAACGTCAATTTACTTGAGGTTCTTTACAATTCAGAAAACAATTCTTTTTTGATTAATAAAGATGGAATTTCAAAACCTTTAGGATGTTTACATTGCATAGCTGGCGATCATTGGCAAACTGATAATGGAGACATTGCAATAGGTGAAGTTGTGCTTTTAAATTATAAAAATTTATCAATAGATTATAATTTTAAAATCGGCAATGCCGTTGCACAAGATTTAGCTAATAACATTTGGATTTGCCCTAATTGCAATAGATGGATTTATGATTACTTGCCGAAATATGATACTATGCAAATCATTAGGAGTTAAGGATGTCTGCTTACAAACTAATTAAATGTTCAATAAAAGATAAAGAAATTTTAATCAAAGCTCTAAAAGACCTTGGGTTTGAGCCTTCAATACATGAAATTCCTCAATTCTTAAGAGGATACTTAAATGATACTAGAAGCCAAATGGCTACAATTATTGTTGCTAAAGAACAATTGAATAAATTATATACAAAAGCCAGTAATGATTTAGGTTTCAATTGGAATTCTGAAACTGAACAGTTTGACATGATTTGTTCAGAATATGATGAGAAATTAAACATTGCCAACATGATAAGACAGGCATATACAAAATGTGTAATTGAAGAAGCTCTTGAAAAACAATATTTTTCAGTTGAATCAAACATCAATGAATTGAAATCAAAGAAAAACATAAAAGTACAAATTGTTGGTAAAAAATATATTTAGGTGGCATCATGGCTAAATTAATTGATTTGCAAATAGAAATTTCAGAGGATGGCGAAAGTGTCAAAGTTAAAGTTAATGGCACCGAAGGGGCGGAATGCCTAGATGTCTTATCATTTTTGGATAGCATTGAAAGCTTTATTGTAGAAGACACAATTTCTACTGATGACATGCAAACAAAAGATGTGCAAGTGGCTGGCAAGCAATCAATTAAAGGCAAATGATACACAGACCATTTAATCAATCAATAATTGATGGTGATAATTTTATCAAAATAAGTCAGACAGAAAGACTGGCTGATGAAATTTATTACTATCATTACATTCAGCAATTTGAAGCTAAAAATTTATTTGCAGAGTTCAGGGGCGATTTATCAGATGGTGTAAATTATGCTTTAAAACTTAAAAATTATAATTTCAATAATTTTTATGAAAACATCACTAATCACCATTTTGATAATTGTAAATCTCTAGAAATTATTCTTAATAAATTGCAATGCCTGCATTCTTTTTCAAATTATAATTGCGATGCAAAAGATTTGGGTTCAAATGAAAAAATTTTAATTAATAAAACTGAAAATGAATTTTTACAATTTATTAAAAAACCTAATCTTTTAATGGATCATTTGAGCCAGAACGAGTTTGTTATTATCAACAATGTGAAATGTTTTCATTTCAAAAAAATTTGGCCATCAATTAAACAAATAGTTTTAAAAAATTATTTGAAATTCGAACTTAGTTTTATTCATGGCGATTTTTGTTTTGCAAACATTTTGCATGATCATAAAAATGATGATCTGAAATTTGTTGACCCACGCGGCTCATACCATATACGAGGATGTTTTGGAGATAAGGCTTATGATTACGCCAAATTATTGCATTCTGCAAGTGGAAATTATGAGCAAATAATTTATAATGATTATAATTTAAAAATAATTGACAAAAATGAAGTAAATTATAATTTCAAACATGATTTTTCTGAGCTAAATTCTGTTATTGAAAAAAGATTAGACCCCCTATTATTTGAAAAATCAAAATTAATAGAGGGCCTGTTATTTATTTCGATGTGTTCAAGGCACTATGAAAATGAAGAGCATCAATTTATAATGTACTGCCAGGGATTGTTAATTTTGAATAAAATTTATAATGAGTCTATCCAATCCCTGAGCCCATTTACTAATTGATTTGCTTGTTGAGATGCTGTATCAGTAGCAGATTGTGCGGCTTGCTTGATTAAATAATTTTTAGTTATATCCATTAAATAAAATGCTAAACAGTCTTCAACATACATCGCTGGTGTTATCGGATTTGCCATAATATTGCCTGCCAAATCTAAAGTCGTAGATTGGTAGGATGTATTATATGGTTGCATGTTTAAAAAAGCATTGATAACAGTATCTGCATCTTCTTCTCTTACGGGAATACTGATTGTAAATTGTATTGTCTCGTCTGGCATTTTATTTTCCTTTTTTATTCTGTGACTTCAAAAGTAATAGTTGCTATTTCACTAGTATCCAAATCATCAGTAACTGTGAATGTCATACTGTCAGATCCAACAAAATCTAAATTTGGAGTATAAGTAAATTCTGTTGAGCCACTAAGCACACCGTTTATTGGCTGGCTTATAACATTGAATTGAAAGGCTCCTATAGAGTTGATAGCATTAAGTGAAAAAGTGAATGGTTGATTTTTGACCAAAGTATAACTTTGTGATTCACCCTCTATAGTATTTACATCAATTGTAATTGTACCAATACTCCCCGAAAGAGTATCGTCTTCAGTTGTGAATGTAAAAGTCTCTAAACCTACAAAATTATTATTTGGAGTGTATGTTACAGGATTAGTTCCTGTTAATAATCCATTAGTTGGAGAGTCTACAATGCTAAATATTACATCTCCAACATTATCATGTGCTGTTAAATTGATTGTTAAACTTTGATTTTTTCTCAAAGAATGAAAAGCATCAACGGATGTAAGTGTCCTATTGATTTGGACATTAACATTGCCCTCTAAACTAAATTTTGAACCATTGTTAGCTTTAATTTTAAAACTATCATTACCAAAGTACCTATTTGCTGGTATGTAAATAAAATTAGGGCTAATTCCTGCAATTGTGCCGTGTGAAGGATTAGATGTTATGGTAAAAGAGAGAGGCAAGTCATCTGGATCTGTACCAGTTGGTGTAAAACTTACTGACTCATTTTTATTAGTTACTAAAGACATATTATTTACAGAAGGGAAATTTTGGAAAATAGCTATACCACCAATTGAATCCAGCCTTCTATTATCAAACCATTGTGTTACTTCACTAGCTCTAACTCCAGCAGCACTTTCAGCAGCCTCTCTTGCTGCAACTTCTTCTATTTTTATTAAATAAGCACGAGTGATGTCAAGCATGAAGTTTATACATTTTTGTTTGACAAACTCTTCTTTTGTAATTGGATTTGCAACAGTAACTCCGCCTACTTCAACTGTGTCATTATAACCATATGATGAAGCAAATGCATTTTTTACATCTTCGGCATCAACCGTTCTAATTGGAATATTTATTGTAAAAGCAGCCATTAATTTTTCCTTTTATTTGTGTCTTTCAATTTAAAATTATAAAATAATTTTGAAAATACCTGTTAATATCCTGAGTAACTATTTTCCTTGGTTCCTCTGTAAGAATCGGCTTCAGTTTCACAAATTAAAAAACAACTAAGTCTTGCATTGTCATATTCCGTGTAAACTGCTCCAGTTGAAGTTGTGGAAAAATTATTAATTATGTCATAAGCATTCATAAATTCTGCATTTGCTGGAGTGCTTGTAGTCAAACCTGTGCCATTAATTCTGTGATATTGTATGTTTGTTCCAGTAGCTGCTGTGCCAGCGGCAGAAATTTTGATGTAATATGTTGTGTGGGAACGCAATGTTACATAAGCGTCAAAATAAAATAAATAAATTCCATTCGCTGTACCTCCTGCCCAGTTTGCATTTATTACAGATGTTGCGTTGGTTACCTGTGTGCTATTGTCAGATTCTAAAATTTGTAACGTCAAACTATGTCCTGCTGCTTTTGCAGCTGTAACTCCAACAGCAGAAACTTTAAAATAAACAAAATTTGATGGAATTCTGAATTTACAACCTGTTGAAGCAACTGCAGTACCAGAAGTGTTTAAGGCTTGGTTTTGTGAGTTTACAACTACTGGTATACCATACCATTGAGTAGTGGTGCCATCATTATATCCACAACAGATTGTTGAAATGCCAGTTGCTTTTGTGGTAGTGCCTGCACTTCTAATGACATTATATGGATATTCACATAATCCTGGGAATGTCACGTTATTCATTGTACTCATTACACTAACACTGGAAGTAAAAGTAGTTGTTTGTGCAGCCATAAAATATTCTGTACCTGCAGTCAAAGTTGTATTGGCAAAAGTAATTTGTGCATATGTATTAGCAGTTAAAGTTGATGTAGTTCCGCTATTTATAAAAGTAAGGGCGCCACCATCGCCATTTGGGTTGCCTGATGCATTTACAGTTGTCATTCCACCAGTAATAACTTGAGAGCCTGTTGATGTGACTACAAATGCCAATCTATTAACTTGCATGTCATATGGCGCTATAAATAAACCGGCAACGTATGAGTTAGCAGAGCCAAGTGTTCCCGACACAGTGTTTACGGTAGCACCAGTAATAGTGCCATATGGTGCTCCTAACATGATAATATATTCTGGTGATATTCCAAATTTCATTTTTACATACTACTTATATGGGGTCTTGGAGTTTTTTCTACAGTATTATAAAATACAGTCATGGGGGCAATAAAACCAGGCGAGGAAGTAAAGTTTGCGTCTGCTGAGTTTGCCCTGTAATAAATCTTATTTTCAGAATCATAAGGATATAATGTGTCAGAATCAATACCAATTCTTGCTATAAATGTAGGGTTGGTAGATGTAGCTGTTCCACTAGTGACTTCCCACATGACATAATAATTTTTATATGGTTTAATTTTTACTGCGGGAACAAAATGATACATTCTTGTTCTTGCACTTGTTACTGTTACTAAACTTGTATTCGCAATAGTCATTGATGTTCCTATGGCATTAGAACCCGCTAAGTCTGTGAATATTTTACATCTAACAGAATGACCTGTGTTTGTTCCACTTTGGTGTAAAGCAATTTTATTTATGTAAACTTCATCAACTGGCAAATTCAAAGCAAATCTTGCGCCTACTGCTGTATTTGTAGTAGAAGTTGGAAATATGTTTATGTTGCCTGATCCATCATTGATGTCACCAAAATAAATGGTGGTTGTTGAACCATCATTATAACCTACACCTGCCATCATAAGGCCGCCTGTTTGTGTTTGACCAGATGCGCCTATTCTAGCCTTGCCTTCAGGAAATCTTGCAATGGCCCACCAGGATTGAGCTAAAATGTTATTCAAATTAATAGTTCCAGAAGTGTAAGCTGTAACTTGACATGCTACAAAGTATCTAGTCCCAGCAGATAGAGTTACATCTGCTGGAAAAATGAATTCTAAAAAACTTCCTGCTGTAAAAGAAGTGAGAGTCGCAGAGGCATTTGTTACAAAAGTTATAACGTTAGCTGCTTGAGTAGGAAAGCCCGTAGCATCATCAAAGGTTGCAATTCCGCCTTTCAAAGTTAAAACTGGTGAAGAAACACCGCTGACTCGTATAAAAACTCTATTAACTGTAACACTTTCTTGTAATTTGAAAGACATTGCAATGTAATTATTAAGATCTTGAAGAGGCTGGTTAGATACAGTTAATGAGGTATTTGATGAATTAAATTGATAACCTAACATAAAATCATACATCCCTGTTTTGAGGGGAATGTATCCTACGCCGCCGCCGGAACCTGCAGCACCACTTAATGCTTTAAAATCTGTATCAATTATTTGATTATCTTTAGAATTCAATTTAGTTTTCCTCTAATAAAAGATTTATACTAAAGTTAGCATGAGTTGAATCTACTGCTGAAAAATTTAATCTAATTTTTGTACCTGTTGCCAATGTTGATGTTGAAAAACCAGTTGTGTTAAATTCATAAGTAGATGCACCTGTAACTGACAACGCTGAACTCAATAAGTTAGTGGCACTAAACGCACCGGTGCCTGTATAGTATTCAACTTGAAATGTTGATGTGCCAGACGATGGAGTTTCAACTCTGCAAAATACTTTTCTTACATTATATGTGACTGAAGTGGAACCATCAGTCGGACTTTCTGGTATTCTGATAACAGCAGTATCTGCACCCACTGGTGGATTGAAACCAGATGCCAACTGTATGTTCATTACTCTCTTTGTTCTTACTGTAATTGAACCAGAACCATTGGTAACACCAATGCCATTTCCAGCAGTAAGTGTTGCCTTTGTCAATGTATTGCCAGTTGAGTTGCCTATCAACAATTGGCCATCAGTGTATGTTGTTTGACCTGTACCACCATATGCTACACCTACAGTGGTGCCTTGCCATGTTCCTGTAGTAATGTTTCCTGTTGATCCTACAACTAGCACATCACCGCCTGAAGTAGCAACTGTAAACAAAGCAGCAGACTGAGATGCTGCTCCAACAACTTTAAGCGGGGATGTTGTAGCACCCTGAGCAGTAATTGTAAGATGAGTACCAGTTGCAGATCTTACTAATGATGCATCTGATGCTGTTGTGGTTGCTCCTGAATAATAAGCAAGTTGGTTTATTGTTCCCGAGCTAACAGTTCCAGAACCACCCCCTCCACCAGCAGTAGCCCATCCCAAAGTAATATCGGCACCAGAAACTGCTGTAGCACTCAATACTTGGTTTACTGTTGGTGCTGAAGTTGGCCATGTATATCTTATGTCAGATGCTTGGTTGCCAGTTTTAAAATAGTTTGCAGCAGTTCCAACTGTACCAGCATAGTTCCAGAAACCCAATCCGTCTACATTATGTAAAGATAATACTTTAGTGTATGATGCGGTGCCTGTATCATAACTACTACTCCAAACTAAAGCATGCGCTGGAGTTGCTGCAGTTGTTTGAATTTCCTGTCTAATTCTTGCATGTCTATCAGCAGCTGAAGCATAAATTCTACCAATTAAATCAAATGCCGGTGAATTATTATTAACAGTTGATGTGCCTGCGGCAGTGCTATATTTTAATTCTAAGCCAGCTGTTGATGTAGTTCCAAAGTTTGTAGCATTTGTAACACTGAGCAATGGTGAAACAAATGTGAAGTTTGAAATTCCGCCCAAAGCTCCTGAAGCGTTGTATTGAATTTGAGTATTTGAACCGCCTGGAGTAGCACTACCACCTGAAGCTGTAATTGTTACAGAGTTTGCAGCATGGGTTATAGTAATATTGGAACCTTGAACTAATTGTTTATACTCTAAACCATTATTTGAAGCATTCATTCCAAGTACATAGTTTGCACCTGGAGTTGTGGTCGTCAAACCTGTACCACCAGCGCCCATGCCAAGTGTACCAAAAGTTGGGGCACCTGCACCACCCGATAACAGTGGTTGGCCTGAAGAACCTGGTGTATTGATAGCCATTGCAGAAGCGGTAGAATAAACTACTCCTCCAGCACTTGCAGTCAGCGAAGCATTAGTTCCACCATCTGATAATGGAACGTCTGTCCCACCTGCTCTATAAATGTAACTTCCACCAATTGTTACTGCTGTTGGAATGTCTGTTGCTACAGAAGGCACATTTGATGCGTTGGTTACTAATACACCTGATGCAGCGGCGTTAGTTGTTAATAAGTTTGTTCCATTGAAATATACTAAGCCATTAGTAGTAGCAAATGATGATGTATTAGTTCCGCCACTGGCAATTGCCAACGCAGTATTCAAGCTGACTGAACTCAAATAAGATGTTGAATTAACACCTAAAGTACCAGTAATAACAACTGTTGCATTCGTACTAGATTGAGCAGAAGTTATGTTAGAAATTGATAATCTTTCAGTTAGAGTAGAAGTATTTGCGTCATTGGTTTTAAAATTTAATTCTGCTAATCTTGAAGCATGTGTTGCCGTGGCCCAAATGGCTTCAATAGATGCTGCATCTTGACCAATTGTTGTAGTGCTTTCTAGATCGAATAAAATTGATCCGCCAAAACCATTTGCAGGTGTGCCAGTAGATTGAACATCTATTGTATCCATCACTACCACTGCATTGGTGCCTGCGCCAGCACTCACAACATGCAAAGGTGTGCTTGCTGCCGACGTCCCAATACCAATTCTAACATTTGTAGTATCTACGCTGAATGTGGTTGTTGCTAAACCTGTTAAAGCGTTTGAACCAGAAGCATAAACGAATTGACCTGTAGTAAATGTTGTTGCTAATGTCGCAGTACTCCATACAGGGGCACCACTAGAGACAGCTGCCAACCACTGATTAGTGCTGCCAGCGGCAGTTGATCTTATAGCAGCTGTTGATGTTGCAAACATTACACCCCATTGGGTAGGAGCTGTTGAAGTGCCAGTACCACCATTGCCAACTGGCAAAACTCCTGTTACATCTGTTGTCAAGTCTGCTTGAGACCAAGAAATTGCAGAACCTGAAGTTTTGAGAAGTCTATTGGCAGTAGCACCTTGTAACCAAGATGGTGCTGCTGCTCCCTGTGTTATTAATACAGATGTGGCAGTAGAAGTTAATCCGCCTACGACGTTTGCTGAACTGGCGTACAAAAGATCGCCAACAGCATAAGTTGTAGCCAATGTTGCAGTTGACCAAGTTGGAGCTCCACTAGATACTGCTCTTAACCATTGGTTTGTTGAGCCTGCCGCTGTAGAATTATATGCTGCTGTTGATGTCGCAAAAACAACACCCCATTGTGTTGGCGCAGTAGAAGTACCTGTACCACCAGAGCCCACTGCTAAAGCATTTGTTAGAGTTAAGGTAGTTATGTTTGTAGTTGACAAATAAGATGTTGAGCCAACTCCTATGCCTCCAGTTACAATTAATGCACCCGAAGTTGTGCCAGAGGCGGCAGTATTATTCGAAAAAGTAGAAATACCAGCCGAACCAACTGTTACTACATTGCCACCACTTGTTGCAACTTGCAATAAATCTACAGATTGACTTGCAATACCAGTAAGTTTCAAAGGAATTGCCGTGGTTGCTTGAGCAGTGATTGTTAGATGCGGACTAGAAGCAGAATAATCCAAAGCAGTGGCATCATCTACTGTAGTGCCTAATGCAGGATAGTATGCAATCTTGCCTGATGCTCCTGAGTTAACTATTCCAGAGCCACCAGATCCTGTAGCATCAGTTGCCCAAGCAAGAGTTACAGAAGTACCAGATACACTAGAAGCTGCAAGCACTTGATTTACTGATGGACCTGAGCTTGGTAAAGTATAAACTATTTCTGCAGCTAATGAATCTGGTGCTTTTAACGCAGTATAGCTCGTTCCATTTGCTGCAAGTTCTAAAAATCTCAGCTCGTAAGTGTTTCCTGCACTTGCGCCGTGTGGTGATAATGATAGATTAGTAGATGCATGTACAATGTTCGTTGAAGTCTCAATGGCCCCAGTTGTAGATGCAGAATTGCTTACCAACAATCTGCTAGTTGTTAATGATGCAACACCTGTACCGCCATTGGCTACAGACAATGTGCCAACACTAACTGTTCCTGATGAAGCAGATAAAGCCCCTGTTGCCGATCCCAAAACTAAACTACCTGGAATAGTTACTAGTCCTGTAGAGTCTATTTTAAATCTATCAGTGAATGAAGCAGTCCCGGTGTCAACGGACGATTTCCAAACAAGTGTAGCGGTAGGGCTGGCTGCACTTGTAACCTGCAATTCTTCTCTAAATCTCGCAGTATTATCTGCTGCTGTCGGTGTAGTATTCCAAACATGACCTTGGAATTCTAACGAAGGAGAAAATTGGACTGTGGCCCCTGATGTTGTGGCTGATGTATTGATTAATTGCAGGCCTATCCATGCAGTATTAGCACTACCTGCTTTTTCAATATAAATATTTGGGTTTGTTGTATTTACGCCAGTAAGAGATAACGTGTCATTTGTTCCAGAATATGAAAAATTTGCATCTGTGCCTACGGCTCCAGTATTGTTGCCATACATAATCCTGCCAGCACCAATATTAGTTACTCCTGTACCACCATTACCAACAGGTAAAGTTCCTGTTACATCTGTTGTTAAATCAACTTGTGACCAAGAAATGGCTGAGCCAGAAGTTTTAAGTATTCTATTAGCAGTAGCTCCTTGCAACCAAGAAGGTGCTGCTGCCCCCTGTGTTATTAATACCGATGTGGCAGTAGATGTCAAACCACCTACAGTGTTTGCACTACTCGCATAAAGTAAATCGCCTACAGCATATGTTGTTGCAAGGGTTGCAGTTGACCACGCAGGATAATTTGTTGTCGCAGTGCCTGTGGCAACTAAAAATTTATTTGCGGCTACAGGAGATAGTGCTTGCAAGCCTGTGGCAGCTGTAGAACCCATGTATACAACGCCGCCTGCAGTTATTGATGAAGTTTGTGTGCCCCCATTTGCTATAGGTAAAACTTCTGTTACATCTGTTGTTAAGTCTGCCTGCGACCAAGAAATAGCAGAGCCTGATGTTTTCAATAATCGATTTGCAGTTGCACCTTGAAGCCAAGCTGGGCCTGCTGTTTGAGATACTAGTACAGAAGTATTTGAATTTGCTAATCCACTTAAAGCATTTGCTGTTGCTGCATAAACTATGTCATATTGAGAGTAAGTTGTTGCCAAACTTGCGGTTGACCAAGTTGGGGCACCACTACTTACAGCCCTTAACCATTGGTTATTAGTTCCTGCACCAGTTGATGAGTACTGAGATGTTGATGTAGCAAAAATAATTCCCCATTGTGTTGGTGATGATGAAGTTCCTGTTCCTCCAGAACCAATTGCTAAAGCACTAGATAAAGTTGTTACACCATTTAGTGCAATGGTACTTGTGCCTGATGTAGTTCCTATGATGATTGTTGTAGTGCCAGTTGCAGATCCTGCAGTACCGATGTTAATTGCTTTTGTAGCGCCTGCAACTGCTCCAGTTCCAATGTTTAGGGTTGATGCGCCTGTTACAGTTGTGCTTAGGTTTAGAGTTGAAACCGCAGAGGCATTTAAATTAGTAGCATTGGTCAATGTTGCCGTAGTGTTGCCAATTGTAAATGTACCTGTAGCAGCGCCAAGACTAACTGCAGTAGCCGCTCCAAAAGCATTTACCGTTGTGTTGCTTGTGTTAAATAAAGTTACAGTGCCAGTAGTAGAAGCTTGAATTGTTGGTGCATTTCCATTTACATTAACGGTAGTTGCATTGCTAAGCGTCACAGTCGCATTTGCAATAGTTGCCGTACCAGCAGATGATCCCAAATTTAAAGCTGTAGCAGCTCCAAAGGCATTTACTGTAGTGTTACTTGTATTGAATAAAGTTACAGTGCCAGTAGTAGAAGCCTGAACAACTGGCGCATTGCCATTAATGTTAAAAACTGTGGCATTAGTAAGTGTGACTGTTGTATTTCTAATAGAAGCAGTACCTGTGGCAGCACCAAGCGTCATAGCTGTTGCAGCACCAAAGGCATTTACAGTAGTGTTACTTGTATTAAATAAAGTTACAGTGCCTGTCGTGGATGACTGAATAACAGGGTCGTTACCATTGACATTTATTACTGTGGCATTAGAAAAAGTAGCAGTAGTATTTCTAATAGTAGCAGTACCCGTGGTTGCTCCAAACGTTAAAGCAGTAGCGGCTCCAAAAGCATTAACTGTAGTGTTACTTGTATTAAATAAAGTTACTGTTCCAGTGGTAGAAGCTTGAATGGTAGGATCATTCCCATTAATGTTCACCACTGTGGCGTTCGAAAATGTTGCAGTAGTATTTCTGATAGTAGCAGTGCCTGTAGTAGCGCCAAATGTAAGTGCAGTCGCCGCGCCAAAAGCGTTAACTGTAGTGTTACTTGTGTTAAATAAAGTTACAGTACCAGTTGTAGATGCTTGAATTACAGGATCGTTACCATTAATGTTGAATACAGTTGAATTTGTCAGCGTAACTGTAGTATTCCTAATAGATGCAGTACCTGTAGCAGCCCCCAATGTTAATGTTGTAGCTGAACCAAAAATAGTTGCAGTCGTAGCAGCTCCAAATACAGCTAAAGATGCAGGATTAGCAGATGAAAAAACCGTTGCTAATGCAGATGATCCATTTATTGTGGTGGCATTAGGAAAATCGATAGTAGCATTTCTAATTGTTCCTGTACCAGTTGTTGCCCCCAATGTTAACGCTGTTGCGGCCCCAAAAGCATTGACAGTTGTTGCATTTACATTAAATAATGTTAATGAAGTTGTATTTGTAGTGATTGTAGGACTATCTAATGTAAGGGTACTAGTTCCAGCTGTTGTACCAATTGTAATAGTTGTAGTATGAGAAGATGTGCCACCAGTGCCAATGTTTATTGTTTTTGTTGCAGCAGATGTACTTATGTTAACAGTTGTAGCTGATGTGGCACTTAAAATAGTTCCAATTGAATAAAGATCAGATAAATATGATGTTGCTCCTACTCCAATGCCGCCCGTGATGATCAAAGCGCCAGATGTAGTTCCTGATGCAGCAGTATTGTTTGCAAATGTAGAAATGCCAGCAGAGCCAATTGTAAAAACATTACCACCACTTGTAGCAACTTGGAATAAATCAACTGATTGACTTGCGATTCCAGTTAGCTTCAATGGAATTGATGTTGTTGCTTGAGAAGTAATTGTTAAATGGGGGCTTGAAGCCGAATAGTCTAAGGCCGTTGCATCATCTACTGTTGTTCCAGCTGATGGATAATAAGCAATCTTACCTGAAGCTCCCGAATTAACTGTACCAGAACCACTTGCTGTTGCCCATGTAAGCGTAATGCTTGAACCAGATACAGTAGAAGCAGACAACACTTGGTTTGTAGTTGGGGCTGATGCTGGGAATGTGTAAACTATGTCAGAAGACTGGCTTCCACTTGCTTTTAAATAAGATGCTGCTGTATTTGCATTCCATAAACCAAACCCATTTGTATTACTGATTGAAACATTATTCGAAAAAGATGGAGTTGCTGAATAAGAAGTTGTAATTGCAGATTTCCAAACCAATGAACCAGAAATAGGATTGCCGCTTGTTGTTTGAACTTCAGATCTAAATCTTAATATGTTCGAAGTTGCTGTTGATGTATTCCAAGCAGAACCGTTCAATTCAAATGCAGGGGACCAGTTTGCTGTTTGTCCGCTTGTTGCTAAACTATAATTGTAAAGCTCTAAAGCGTAAGAAGAAGTTGTGCCACTAGTTAATAATTTGCCAATAGACAACACACCATTGTTCAAATACATTACTGCATCATTTGCAGTTGCATTTAGAGTTAATGGATAATACCAGGAAGCAGTACCAGTATCTACTGAAGCAGCAACAACTAATTCAGCAGTAGGGCCGTTGCCAGATAAGGCAGCCATGCCCATGCGCATTCTTACATCATTCGAAGCTGATGAACCAGTGTTCCAAGCCTTACCTCTAAATTCGTTCCAAGGTGCAAATTGATATTGTGCACCACTTGTAGCAGCAGTAGTATTAATAAATTGGAGGGCTGGAGATTCTGTAGATCCGATACCACTTTTGTCAAGCATCAAGTTTATTGATGTTGTCCCTGAATTAGTAATGTCTCCTGAAGACGCATAAAGGGACCATCTGTATGATGAAGTACCTAAATTAGCACCTGTTGTTGCTGGATAAATAGGTGTACTTGAATCAGAAAAAATTAATCTGTCTGTTCCAGCAGGTGGGCTGTATCTGAATGCAACACCTGAATAACTACCAGATGCATTAGCTTGTAAAGTTAAAGCTGTGTCAGATGTAACAGTACTGATGGTCCCAATGCTAGTTCCTTGAGAGGTGTATAAAACAGCACCGGATCCAGCAGAACCACTGCCAAAAAGTGTTAAGAAATTCGTTCCACTTCCTGTAACAGCAGTTGTTGCGGATCCGGAGGTTATAGTTCCTGCTGGAGATGCCGAAAATTGTAATGAATATCCAACAGTCTTTATTAAATCAGTGCCGTTGCCTGAAATTGCAATTGATTGCGCTGTACCTTGACTATCATTCCAGTAAATTTGTCCTGTAAGTGGATCAATGATAACATCAACGGCCATTCCTTATTCCTTAACTATAATAGAACCTGTGTATTCTAATAATTTTTCAATTATTGCAATTCTAATATCACTAGAATTCTTGCCAAGCTGGGCAAAGTCCTCACCTGCTATGGAGAAAAGATTCTTTTCCATGACATTTTTATTGTAGTCGAGGAAAGAAAAATACATTCTTATCCCCGACTCAATATTTATGTTGCCCTCTTCTAATTGAATCCATGCAATATTAGGGTTTGCTTCTCTAAAGATTCTGAATACATGCATTAGTCTTGTTCAATTTCAAGTGGAGCATCTGTTCTTGAACCATGAACAATGTAGTCCACTTTGATGTTTTTGAATTTCTGTGATAAGATATTTCCAGATAATTGAATTATAAAGTAATTCTCAGTTTTCTCTACAATGTGTACTGCATAATTTCCCCAAGGTGTAACTTGAATAGAATAATCTTCACCTACAAGTTTATGCCAGTATTCTGGAAGCTCAACCTTGAGTAAGCCCTTGCCCTCTACAGTGCCTCTATGATACACACCATGTTCTGGGCCTTCGAGTACACCGTACACAAGTCTCTTGCCTGGTTTAGTTGGGTGTTCAATGTCAAAGCTCTTGGTTGTGGCTCTTAAGTTACCATTGTAATCAACTGAGAACTTATCAGTTCCATTCAACTGACCAACTAAAAGTTTCCCAGTTGAACCAGATGCTGCATTAATTGTAACCGCAGTACCTGTAGTCAATGATGCGGCATTTATGTAAGCGGCAGAACTGGAACCAGTACCCGATGATGTGGCAGGAATCCATGTGAAAGCTGCTCCTGTTGCAAGTGCAGTTGTGCTAGAAGCATAAACTATACCATTTGCAGTAAATGCAGATGACTGACCTGTACCACCATGATCGTATGTGAGTGTTCCAGTAATGTCATTCGAACCTAAGTCAACTTGTGCCCAAGAAATTGCAGTGCCACTGGTTTTAAGTATTCTATTGGCAGTTGCACCCTGCAACCATACAGGACCAGCAGTTTGGGATACTAATACAGAAGTACTTGTATTTGCCAATCCTCCTACTGTGTTTGCTGCACTTGCGTATACTAAGTCATACTGTGAGTATGTGGTGGCAAGAGTTGCAGTTGACCAAGTTGGAGCACCAGACGATACAGCTCTTAGCCATTGGTTTGTTGAACCTGCAGCTGTTGAGTTGTAAGCAGATGTTGATGTTGCAAAAATGACACCCCATTGTGTAGGAGCGGATGATGTGCCTGTACCACCTGATCCAACTGCCAGAGCAGTGGAGAGTGTTGTAACGCCATTTAACGCAATTGTACTTGTGCCAGAAGTGGTACCAATTATAATTGTCGTTGTGCCGTTGGCTGCTCCACCTGTACCTATGTTTATGGCCTTTGTTGCTGCAGCAACAGCACCAGTGCCAATGTTTAAAGTTGATGCTCCTGTTACAGTAGTACTCAAGTTCAATGTTGATACTGCAGAAGCATTCAAGTTTGTCGCATTTGTTAATGTAACTGTTGTATTTCCTACTGTGAATGTACCGGTTGCTGCTCCAAGGCTGACTGCAGTAGCTGCTCCGAATGCATTCACTGTAGTATTGCTTGTGTTAAAGAGTGTTACAGTACCTGTAGTAGATGCTTGAATGACTGGAGCATTGCCATTTATGTTGACTACACTTGCATTTGTCAATGTGGCTGTAGTGTTGCCAATTGTAAATGTACCAGTTGCAGCACCCATGCTAATTGCTGTTGCGGCTCCAAAGGCGTTTACAGTGGTATTGCTTGTATTGAATAATGTTACAGTGCCTGTTGTAGATGCTTGAATAACAGGGGCATTGCCATTGATGTTGACAACTGTTGCATTTGTGAATGTTGCAGTTGTGTTGCCTACTGTAAATGTACCAGTAGCTGCTCCAAGACTAACTGCTGTCGCAGCTCCGAAAGCATTGACCGTTGTGTTACTTGTATTGAACAAGGTAACAGTTCCAGTTGTAGATGCTTGAATAACTGGAGCATTGCCATTAATGTTGAACACAGTCGCATTACTCAAAGTTACAGTTGTATTTCTAATTGTTGCAGTGCCTGTTGTAGCACCCAAAGTCATTGCTGTGGCTGCTCCGAATGCATTCACTGTAGTATTGCTTGTATTAAATAATGTAACAGTACCTGTAGTGGAAGCCTGAATTACAGGATCATTACCATTAATGTTTACAGTTGTAGCACTACCGAATGTTGCTGTCGTTGAGTTGACAGTTAATGTACCAGTCGAAGCACCAATGTTTACATTTGAAGTACCAGAACCACTTCCTGTTCCAAGGTTAATTGTTCTAGTGGATGATGCACCAACGTTTGCTGCACCAATGTTGATTGTTGCAGTGTTTGTAGTACCAAAGATTGTAGCTGATGTTGCACCGCCAAATCCAACAACTGTAGTTGGTTCTGCAAATAAAGTAAGAGAACCAGTTGTGCCAGTTACGTTAGTCGCATTAGTAAATGTGACTGTAGTGTTTCTGATTGTAGCTGTACCTGTTGTAGCTCCCAATGTAAGAGCTGTTCCAGCGCCGAATGCGTTGATAGTTGCAGCATTAGTGTTGAAAAGTGTAAGGCTTGTAGTGTTTGTTGCTACAGTTGGACTATCTATTGTCAATGAACCAGAAGCAGTTGTGCCTAAGGTATAATCACCGCGCAATGTTGTGGCAAATGTTGGCGCTCCGCCGCTAGATGCTGTGTGAAGAATAGCACCAGCTGCTCCAGATGCCGCAGTGACAAGAATGGATGTGGCTAGGTTACCATAAAGCACACCATTTTGAGTGAATGTTGTAGTTCCAAGGCCTCCATAAGCCAACGCAATTGTACTTGCGTTCCAAGTACCTGTAGTAACCGTTCCAAGAGTATGAATACTTGTCTGACCTACATAAGTAGCAGAAATTTGAACAGTATCTGCGTTAACAGTAATACCAGTGCCAGCACCTACATTAAGGGTATTGCCAGATTTTGATAAACCATCACCAGCTGTAATTTGTCCAGCACCTGAGAACTGAACGAAGTTTATAACACCTGCTGTGCCTGTAGAAGGTGCAAATGTAATTGGAGTAGTTGCAGTATCATTTGTACAAATCCAAGCACTATCTGCGTAGTTTGTACCTTCCTGGATAAATGTGAATGTACCACCTTCTAATTCTAAATTATCATCTGTGTCTGTACGTCTTGTAAGTACACAAGTTGTACCAGCTGTACCTTCTCTTGAAACATAGTAAATACCGTTAGCAGTAAATTTATTTGTATCACTTGTGTTGTTAATTGTAACAGAGTTGGCAGTTACTGAACCTGTGATACCTCCAGTGACAAGAACTGGCTGGTTAATAGTTGGTGTAACACCATCAAATGTTTGTGCGCCATTAGAAGTGAATGTAATTGTAGCGGAAATAGCAGTAGTAGATCCTGCCGCCTCTGTTTGAACATAGTTAGCAGAAAGAGCTGAAGTTGCAATACATCTTACGGATTCATGAACGTCGATTCCAGCTCTCGCACTATCAACGTAAGATTTATTTGCAGCGTCTGTATCAGCCGATGGCGTCGCAACATTCTGCAGTCTATTGCCAGCAAAACTAATTGTGCTATTTGAAGTATTTGATGTAGCACCAATTGTAATTACTGTTGTACTTGTAGCAACGCCACCAGTACCAATGTTGATAGTTTTTGTAGCACCACTAGCAGAAGAACCAGCACCTATGTTAAATGTTGCAGTAGCGGTTGTTCCAAAGACTGTACCAGAAGTAACACCAGCAAATCCAGTTACAGTGGTTGGTTCGGCGAATAATGCCAACGTGCCCGTTGTGCCAGTAATGTTTGTGGCATTTGCGAATGTAACGGTTGTATTTCTGATAGAAGTTGTACCAGAGGTTGCACCCATTGTCAGTGCTGTGGCAGCGCCGAATGCATTAACAGTTGCGTTGCTAGTATTGAAGAGAGTTACAGTGCCTGTAGTGGAAGATTGAATTACAGGGTTATTACCATTAATGTTTACAACTGTAGCATTTGTAAATGTTGCTGTGGTGTTACCAACTGTAAATGTTCCAGTCGCGGCTCCCATTGTAAGTGCTGTAGCAGCACCAAAAGCATTAACTGTAGTGTTACTTGTATTAAAGAGTGTTACAGTTCCTGTTGTTGATGCCTGGATTACAGGGGCGTTACCATTGATGTTGAATGTTGTAGCATTGCTTAAAGTAACAGTAGCATTTGCGATTGTAGCAGTCCCTGCAGATGAACCCATGTTTAAGGATGTTGCTGCTCCAAATGCATTAATTGTGGTATTACCTGTGTTAAATAATGTTACAGTGCCAGTTGTTGATGCTGCGATAGTAGGCGCAGCTCCATTTATGTTGATGTTCGTTGCATTTGTAAATGTTGCTGTAGTATTACCAACTGTTAGAGTACCTGTAGCGGCACCCATGTTGATTGCAGTTGCAGCACCAAATGCATTAATTGTAGTATTGTTAGCATTGAAAAGTGTAACAGTACCAGTTGTTGACGCTGCAATTGTTGGAGCAGAACCATTAATGTTGATGTTGGTTCCATTTGTAAATGTGGTGGTTGTGTTACCAATTGTTAATGTACCGGTTGCAGCACCAAGATTGATTGCTGTAGCAGCGCCAAAAGCATTTACAGTTGTGTTACTTGTATTGAACAGTGTAACAGTTCCTGTTGTGGATGCCTGAATTACAGGGGCGTTACCATTCACGTTTACTACTGTAGCATTAGTGAATGTAACTGTTGTATTCCTAATTGAAGCAGTTCCAGTAGCAGCGCCCATAGTTAATGCTGTCGCAGCGCCAAAGGCATTCACAGTTGCATTGCTGGTATTGAAGAGTGTTACAGTACCTGTAGTAGAAGCCTGAATTACAGGGTCATTACCATTAATGTTAAATACAGTAGCATTACTAAATGTTGCAGTTGTATTTCTAATTGTTGCAGTGCCAGTTGTTGCACCAAATGTTAAAGCTGTCGCAGCTCCAAAAGCATTTACAGTTGTGTTACTTGTGTTGAATAATGTTACAGTACCTGTTGTGGATGCTTGAATAACTGGATCGTTGCCATTGATGTTAAATACAGTAGCATTACTAAATGTTGCAGTAGTATTTCTGATCGTTGCAGTGCCCGTGGTAGCACCAAATGTCAATGCTGTAGCTGCGCCAAAAGCATTCACTGTAGTATTGCTTGTGTTAAAGAGTGTTATTGTTCCAGTAGTGGACGCTTGAATTACAGGGTTATTACCATCAATGTTAAATACTGTAGCATTTCCAAATGTTGCTGTAGTATTGTTGACTGTTAATGTTCCAGAGTTTGCGCCAAGTGCCAATGCAGTAGCAGCAGTGAAAGCATTTACAGTTGTAGATGTTGATGTAAGAATGTTGAATGTTGTAGCAGTAGAAGTTACATCACCGCCATTAATAGCAAGGTCACCTTGTATGGTGATGTTTCCATTTGTAGCATTCATCAACAATGAAGTGCCGGTTCCACCAGTCTTTACGGTTTGGTTAGTCGAACCATCGCCAACACTATTTACAAACAATGGAAATAGATCAGTGTCTGTAGTGTCAAGAGTAGCTGTAATTTGGTTTGCAGATGTAACGTCTGTAGTATACGCTATCAGTCTTTGAGTAGAACCGTCGCCAACTGCAAGTCTACCTGGTGATCCAGACACAAATGAAACTTTACCAGCGGTAGTAGAGGAAGAAACTCCAGAAGAAGTGAATGCAAAATAATTTGCATCAATTTGACCTTCAAATGGGTGCATCCAAATTGAAGCAACTACGCCGTTTGATGTCACACCACCATAAGTAGTAGTTGGTCCATAGTAAGAAGTACCATTGTAACCACCAAATACAATAGCTGGCGCTGTTGTGCTGTCAGCATAATTGAAAATAGAAGTTCTTTTGCCAGTATCTGTATTATTTGTAGGAATAGCTGACGTATCATATCCAGCTGTCCAATAGAAGTTAATCTGTGATGCAGTTTCGGTTGAAGTTCCACCAAAACCAGGAATTATAAGAATGTCTCTATTGCCACCCGATGTTGGAGGTGTAGAACCAGGAAGGACTCCTAAAGCTTCAAAAACTGGCGGGTCGCCTGATGTGTCGCTCTGCATCTGCACGACTTCTTCCTGTTGCGCAGGTGAATTAAGAACTTCATCTTCAGTTAGATCAACTGCTCTGTTTTTTTCTTTAAGTTTCGCTAAAACTTTTTCGCTAAATTCATCACGATTATCTGCCATTTTATAACTCCTGGGTATGAATCAAATCATTTGATTTTGTACTCTATGATTAAAGGTGCGTCAAGACGATTACCTATTACTTCATAACTGAATTCAATAGTTTTTCTTCTATTAAAAAATGCTCCACACCTTCTAACAATAAATCCTTTTTGTGACTGAGAAACTACATAAATAGAGTAATTTCCATAAGCCGTAAGATAGATAGTATAGTCTTCTACCAATTGATGCCAATAGTCGGGCAATTCAACAAACACATCTCCTGAACCTGAAATTTTACCCCTATGATAGACGGCATTTTCAGGTCCTTCCAAGCAACCATAAACCAATCTGTAATTCTCTTTAGTAGGGTGCGCTATGTCAAAACTTTTTGATGTAGCTCTTAAAACTCCATTAATTGTAACTATTGAAGTTCCACTTTGAGAAATAATTGAATCTGTTAAAGTATCAGTGTCTGACCAAATTGGAATACTATTAGCTGTTCCATTACCATCAACAACTCCAGCGGCTCCAGCTACACCCTTGGCCCCCACATATCTATAACCAGTGATTTTAAATCCTGTCGCACTTGAGTGAGTATTTTGTAGAATTAAAATTCCTGTTTGATAATCAAATAACCAATTCGAAGGATCTGTAGCTGGAATTTGATTGTCATCTTGATCAAAAAGCTTAATGGCATAACTGGCCGCAGGCCCGCCATCGTATTTATCTGAAATCCAATCTTTTAATCTATTTCCAGATCCATCGGTAGCATACCATGCTTGATCTCCTGAAACAGTTGTGTCTTCAGTCAACGTCAGCAATGTTCTTACTTCAACTACTGCAGTAGTTGAACCGGGAGGAGTGCCAGGTATTGTTTCAGCCCAAATCTCATCTGCATGAATACTGAGGGTAAAATCGCCTATTTCTTCGTAGATTCTTTTAGTAGAAGATGTTACTCTTTTATTGAATAATTTTTTAAATGTTAAATCTGTTTGTGTCCAGCTCATCTTACGCCCCCGTAGCACTCGTAATTTGAGTTATTGTGTTAGCATCATCATTTAAAATTACTATTAATCTGTATTTACCATAATTTGGAGACACGCCTGATGATTGTGTATTTTGCGTACCAAATGAGAATGTGATGCTATTGGAGGTAGATGAAACTCTTGCCCCATACAAAGTGTTCCCTTCAAAAGTTTGCACCAAAGGAGTGGATTGAAAATTCTGACCTAAATCATAATACAACGGAGTTGCAGGATTATTTAAATCATAAATTTGCGCAATAATGTTTACTGATCCTGATTGATAAGCTTCGACATCTGAACCAACATTTGTAAGTCCTGTAATTGTTAGAATTATGCTACTTGCATATTCATTAAAGAAAAATCTTTCATATTTCTGAGCGCCAGCAAATGTTAGACGCGGGGATGTATTATAAGGCAATGTACTTGGTGAATCATAGTCTGCAGCCACTGGATATGTCAAAACCCCATTTCTTACTTGTAAATATCCATCTGCCATCCCCGTTTGAGAATTGAATGAACTGTTACTGTTTTCTTGCAATCTGTATGTTTCGCCTCTGAAGTACTCTATAGTATTTGTTGCTGGGTCTGAAGTATAAGTATTAACACTTCTTATCAATGATACTGTTTCTGTGTAAGTACCTGAACTTCCAATCGAAGTTCCGTGAGCTTTAAATAATGTGACAGATAATTGTCTAACATTTGAAACTTGATTAGTAGCATTGAGAGTTACTGCAGAAGGCCCTATGCCTGTAGCTGTGACATCGAATACATCATTGTAAGCTGGAGTTGATGCAGGATTTACTGTCAAGTTATTCATGCCAGTGCCATGAATTATTGAAACAGATGTGGCATGATAGCACCTATTGAAAATACCAGACGCCCCCTTGTATCCTATTGTAAATGTAGAACCATTGCCATAGTATTTAATTCCAGAAAGCCATACAGTTACAGGTGAAACTTCAGTTATGCTAGGGCTTGTACTAAATGAAGGAGTTGATGAGGTGGCTGAGTATGTATCGTAATAAAAGCCACTTACATTACTTTCGCCTGATAATGTATGGCTTATTGAGTGGCCTTTCCAGCCATCATCTGATTGAGTATATGTTATGTAGGCGTTTGCCTTTTCCCAAATTGTATTATAAACTGCCAAAGAACTTATTGTCAAGCTACCTGAAGAACCTGTACCCGCCGACAATGCATAAGTGGCATTTGTAGTGGCTACAACTGTTGCTGAAGTTGGATTATAGGCATATAACTTATGATAAGATGTTCCGTAAGTAGAAGTGGTATTTGCTTTACCAGCATAGAATCTAGTAGAATTATCAGCTGTATCTAATCTAAGAGGACCCCCACTTATTATATAATTAGTAATAGTAGCGCCCGCTGATGATGTGCCTGAATTTGTGTTATACCAATAATCAGTTAAGCCCGAAGACAGCTTTGCAGAATAGGTTGTAGGTCCACTAGTTTTTGTCAAATTTGTAGACGTAAGCAAACCTGGTTTTTCGGGAGCTATCAATTTTAAAAGTTCACTTACATCATCCAAAGCATCTGCAACTGTTGTTGAAGACGTCCATGATTCAAAGTATCCATCTGTGTAATCTGTATCTGTGGGAGTTCCTATGCTGCCACCCGTGTTGGTTCCCCAGACAGGTCGAGTAGTGGTAGGATCTACTTTTAAAATCTGGTTAGCTGATCCTGGAGCTAATACAGTCCACGCACTAGAGGATCCATTATAATAAATAATTGCCCCATTTGTTTCTGAGGCATCGTTTAATTGTGAAATTTCAAAGGTTTGTGAGGTTGCAAAACTTACTGCACTACCAAATTGAATAACACTTCCGTTGAATGTTTGATTGCCCGTCCAGGTATAGTTTGAAGTAAAATCGATAGCAAAGGTAACTTGACCAGTAGGTATATAAGAACCACCAGTTACTCCATTTGCCTTAATGCCTGTGCCACCACGAACTGAGAGGTTGCCAACAGCAAGTTCAGCCCAACCAGATGCAGTATAAACCTTAATTGCATTTAAGTCTGATCTGAAAATAATGTCTCCGAGAGTTCCACTCGGGTCAGCGACATAATTTCCAAGTTTTAATTTAGAATTACTAAGAACTAAATTTCCTGTAAGAGTGCCACCAGTAAGTTTTAAAAATGTATTATTTGCTTCAGAAATAGTTAGAGCGCCGATCTGGGCTACATCAACCCAGGCAGCTCCGTTATAAACCTTTAACGTATTTGAAAATGAGTTAAAATACAAACCACCAACTTCAGTAGAAGATGGGTTTGTTGATGAATGGTGCAAAACAAGACCAGCATTACCAGCTGATGGCTGAAAGATTAAATTACCGGTAAATACATCGCCTGTTTTTTGTACAAACTGCCCAACATCAACACTGAAATCAATGTAATTTCCTGATGTGCTTATCTGTAAAGTGCCATTGCCAGATTGGAAATAAATGTCATTGATAAGAATATCGCCACCAACTCTTAAAGAGGTGACGAAGTCTTGCCCTGTTACACCAGCTGCTACTTTTCTAGGAGATACTATGTAAAATGACGACATTTATTTTTTATCCAATTTATAACAAATCAATTAATAAGAAAGCAGACCAATAATTGCTGCCCCCTGATTTTACACATTCAAGTTGAAGAATTTCGCCTGTGGTAACTATAACTTCGTTAAAACTTTCAAATGACGCTTGGTCTGTCCCAACTGTAATTATCCCTTGATCAATTAATGTTTTATTGCCACATTTCAATTTGAAAATTGCATTCTCTTCAACTGCTGATTCATCCAATAAAATTTCTAATTTTCTTAATTTCCAATTACTATTAGCCAAGCTTCCTTTTGTTGTTAAGTGTGGCACTGGTGTTTTCATTCTTATTTTTCTGTTTTCAGATACATCTGCGCCTGCTGCTAATGTCAAATAATGCGATTGAATAAAATCATTTGTTTGAGTTTGCACATTTTGAGGCTTTGTCAAACTGATCACTTGAGAACCATTGAAGAATTGCAAGTGTTCTCCATCAAACCAAATGTCACCGATTGTTGTATTTGCAACACTTTGGTTAATTCCAAAATTAAGCGGGGCTGTTTTTTCATCAGATACATTTAATTTAGATTTTAAATTCAACGGTCTAATAAATGTATGGATGCCTTGCCAAGCTGGATTAAAATTAATGCTTTGGTCAACAAGGGCTTTTATAACACCATCTTTTCTGTTGAAAATAAGACCAGAATTAATTTCTGTATCTAAATCAAGGATTGCATCCCTCCACGAAGGAAAGCTTCCTGCACCTTGGGACATTAAAACTTGGCCATAATTGCCTTGATCAAAAGAACTTACTATGTCATTGTTCTTAATAAGAATTTGTCCAACAGCTAAATCTTTCAAACTTTGTCCCGTGCCGCCGTTTTCTAAGCTGAGAATACCTGTAATGTTTGATGCTGTTCCAGTGATGTTTGAAGTCAGAAATGATAAAGCTTTCCTGCCTTCAGCATTTGTCAAAAACAAATGTTTACCATCAAATTCCAAAGAACCCTCAAATGTTTTATCTATTAATTGAGACCTTGTAAATCTTAAGGGGGCTACACCATTGCTCGCTTGAGGCAAAACCAACGGGACTTCAAATCTGCCATCAAAACCAGATTTATCTAAAGGTGCATAAGTCGGTATGCCATCTTTTACTTGTAAATAATAACCTTCACATTTATCAGTAGATAAAACTGTAAGTTCTTTTGATGAATTAGCAAAAATTAAGTCGCCTCTAAGGAACTTTATTTCACCCAGTCCTCCCTTATTTAACGGTAAAGTCCCTTGGATCTGATCAATTTGTAAATTTACATTATTAAGATTTGCATTTTCATCAATTTCGAAAATAGTTTTACCATTTATCTCAAAAGAAATTAAATTATTTTTAAAATCAAAATTTAATCCAGAGTTATTAAAATTACTGTTAAATGTTCTTAAAGTGCTTTTATTAACTCCAATGAAAAAATTACTATCTTTTTGTGAAAGCATTAATCCAGCAGAAATTTGCTGTTCTTTTAATTTAAAACAAGGATTAAAATCTTCAAATACAGCATCATTGCCGTGTATTGAAATATTTTTTATGTTATTAGTAATTTCGGTGGCTACTTCTGCAAAACTCAACCAAGATAAAGTTTTTTGATTACCAACTAAAATTTTCTTATCACTTGGTATTGGCATCAAATCCAACATTTCTTTGCCAGAATTGATTAAAATACCACTCTCAGGAAATAGTGACCAGCCTGTGCCGCCCTTGCTCACGGGCAAAACGCCCTCAATATTAGAAAAGTTAGGAGTTTGCCAATTCAACCCACGGGCATTGAAAGTTAATACTTGATTATTTTTAGAGGGCCTTAATACATCCCAGCCCGCACCATTGGCAAATAAAATTGAACCTGTTGAATAATTATTATAGCTCAAGCACTCTATTGGAAAAATTTGGTCTGAAGCAAAAGTGATACTTTTGGCGAAAATGTTTTTATCTGTCCAAATTTTTGTTTGATTTGAATTGTTTTGTGCGCTCAAAGAATCAGCCATTATTTACTCCAAAAGGGCTCTTTTTATTAAATGTAATTTTACAGTTTTTGATTGGTTAACCCTGCCCACCTGTAGGAATCGAGCTCATAAATCTATAACTATGAAGTTGTGAAGCAGGATTGATCACCAAAGCATGGGCAAGGTGCAAAGGTAAATTATCTGTAATTCAAAATTAAATGATCAAACGATCTTGTAAGATGTCGCTGGGAATGTAACGACTAGGTGTAAATCCTAATAAAATCTGTTTATACAGAGAGCATTCACAAAAGAAGGGCCATAACTCCTACGAGGCCTGGATTGATAGTATATTTAAGGAGATAAGTTAATGCCAAATTATCCATCAAACTTTATCAGTGGTGCAGCTCCTGGTGTTCAGTCCAAGAACAACATCAGTGATCGCTGGGAACTTAGACTCGATCGCGTTGTAAGCGTTGCATCAGTCTCACAATTCACTGTAACAGCTGCAACAACAGCTAACATCACTTTGTCAGGCTCACAAACTATCGACGGTGTAACTTTGACAAATGCTGTATCAACTGTTCTTGTCAAAAATCAAAGTACCGCTGCAAACAATGGTATCTACCTCTACAATAGTGGTGGTGCATGGACACGCGTAACAGGCTTCAATGAAGACTCTGAAGTTCTTCAAAACATTCTTGTCACTGTAGCTTCTGGTGGTTCTACAAATGGTGGACTTAAGTTCTACCTTTCTACAGATGAACCAATCGTTGTTGGTACAACAAGCCTTTCATTTACAGCTGCTCCAACAGAAGTAGATTATCCAAGTGCTGCAAATTACCCAACTGACTCTAATGTCGGCGTAGGTGACATCACCAACCCAACACACACACTTAGAGATTTCCAAACTGCTCTAGCTCACATGAACAAGGAAATCACAGATTACAATACAGCATACACTGCTCTTGTTGCTCTCAGTGATACTCAAGAAGGCTATGACAGATCATACCTTGCCAACTTAAACTCTGGCAAGATTTTGAAACTCAAGAATCAGTTCCTCTTGGAAGCTTATAGACTCAAGAGATACACTGCTCTTATGAATCACATCGTAACAAATCATGCTCCAACATACTCTGCCTCACAAGGCAGCCGCTATCCATCTGGATGGTATAGAGGTTGGACAGTCTAATCTGAAATTTATTTCAAAAACAAAGGTTCAAAGAATAAGGGGGCTTTCCAGCCCCCTTATTTTATTGGTAATACTTCCTAAGAATTTTTTGAGTATCAATAATCTTTTTGATTGCCCAAAACTTACACTTTTCGTATCTTGAATTTTTGGGAAACTGAAGAATGTCAAACCAATCTGATTTTTTCACTGACAAAAAATTTTCTACTATAGGGCGCATGTCTTCATAAATTTCTTTACTATCCATGTCAAAAAAGTCTTCCATCACTGTTTGGCTTTTATCAAAAACAGCAGCTGCTTTTACATGCCCAGATGCATACATTGCAAGTTCAACTTCAAACATCATATTGAAGTGAAATGATTTTTTAAAATTATTATTGTGGTCAGTAAATCCAGCTAAATCATCTGGCCATAAACCACCGCCAAGAATCGCAGACATCAGAAAAATATAATCTATTTCAATCTTGTTTTTAAATTCGTCAAGCTTGTCTGTATCTCCATAGTAAATCCATTCCTTTGATAAATCGAACTTAGTGAGAGTAATATAATTTTGTTCATAGAATCTCAAATCAGTGCCCCAAATAACAGGCTCTGAATTTACTCCAGAAACTTCCATAATTTTACTTACAACATAATCAATTGTCGTAGTGTAAGTGTCGGTACAAGCAAGAAATTCTATTTCATTCGTAATTTCACTTACAAGTACTTTTGGATTAGTTCCTGATTGTTGAGGCAAAATTTTATAGTAAGATAAGTCAATAAGTTCCATTTAAAAATCTCCGATATTAAACTAATCGTTGATTTTTAATAAAAAAAGAACCCCCTTTATTAATTTAAAGGGGGTTTTGAATTAAATTGTTATAGAAACCATGGCGTTTTTACCAGATTAGGGTTTCCACAGTGGGCCTCTAGTCTTCAAATGTTTCTGAATATCAGTTAAACTTTTAGACTTGATTCTTGCATAGGTTAAATGAGCTCTACGAACATAACCTGAGTTAGGTCCAGCGCCATTATACCTACCCCACATGCGTGAGAGTCCGCCACGGCTGGCTAAAGCAATTCGAGATTTTGCCCTATTAGACATTTTTGCTTTGTCAGCCAATTCCCACGCTCCGAGACGTATGTTGTCTTCCAAATCCATTGGATTTAAACCGCTTTTACGATACTTCCAATTGTAGGTTTTTCTTTCAACTTGCATGATTCCCATGCATGGTTTTGACACCATGGAAAACTCAGATTCTATGTAACCTGTTGAAGCTACGACATAAGGATCAAGATTATACCTCTTGGCTTCCTTAACCATAACTTCAGCTACATGGTCTGCATACGCCTGACCTTTACGGGGCTGTACCATTTTGATAAGTCCCGCGATCTTCTGCTTTACCCCGCTATCGTCAGCTGGCTTTATAACAGTAGGTTTAACAACCTTTTTGGCGATTGAAGGAACTTTTGGTTCCTGTTTAACAGGTTGTTTTGGTCTACTAGCCAAAGCTGCCTGGGCGGATACGATGGGCAAAGGGCGCTCATCGTTTTTAACGGGCTGTGCAATTATGTTCCAAATTGCCAGCATGAATGCACACAATACATAAAGTAATGCTTTCATTCTTTCCCCTTTCCGTCGCTGTGCGTTGAGATTCGCGAATAGAGCGCGCACAGCCTTTGCCTGAGCATTAATAATTATCGTATCAAATCGATAACAAAATCTCAAGCAAATCTTTGCCAGATAAAGGCTAAATTGTAAAATTCAAATGCAGGTACAGCACCTCCGTGAAGTGTAAAATAAAATTGAGGACTCTTATGAAAAAATTAGCTTTGACTAACTATTATAATTTCACTAAAAAAGAAAATAATGATCATGTTTGCCCACACTGCAGCAGAAAAATTAAAAAGTGGGCACTCGCTCAATGTTCATCTTGTAATAGATTTTTCTGTCGAAGTCACATGGAGCCCTCTATTGGGCATAATAAGAAATGCCCTGGTTGCAGAAAGCATCAACAAGACTTTGTTAAATCTGAGCCTGTGTTTACAGCTATGAAAGCTGCAGAATCTAAAATAAAAGAATTTAGATTAGCCGAAAGCCAAGAAATTGAGTATGCACTTTTTGCATCGATTTTTGCTAATAAAAACCTTGTTAAATTTGCACAAGAACAAAATCCAGAACAAGATGATGACACTGAAGAGCCTCAGCAAGAATTAAATCAAAACCAGCCAATTCAGCCTCAACCAGTTGAAACACAATCTGAAAATCCATCAGATAATTTTGTTGAATCGGCAGCAGATGCCTTAGCAAGCAAAATTGCAGAATCTTTAAAAGAAGCAGGAATTACTTCAGATACAAATGAAGCAGCTGCTCAAATGCTTAATTTAATTCTTTCTGACTCTAATCATGATAACATAAAAATTGCTCAAAAGGCTCAAGAGCAAACAAGTGCTCAGCAAGCTTTCAAAGGCAATCCTGCTGTTGGCATGACTGAATCTATTTCTATGCAACCTCAATATCATCCAGCTGACCAAGCGCCTTATGGACAATTAACTCCACAAGAAGCTCAAGCGCTAAATAGTATTTATGATAGATATATATCAACTTACGGCAGGGCTCTGTTTGAATTTCTACCTATAGAAACACCTAATCCTGTAATTAATGAACGCAACAGAAAACTTAACGAGACAAGAGCAGTGATTCGCAGCAGAATGCAATATGAAATCACTAACATCACTAATAATCCAAGTAAGTTGATGATGTTCTACAGAATGAATGGACTGGATCCATCAAGAATCATCGGCCAATATTAATAATTGTATAATATTAAAAAATCTTACAATTATTAGAACATGAAAATTAAACTTCAAACCTTAAACGACGCAGCAGATTGCCCTTTTTACATCGAACACAATAATAACAGATTGTGCTTTATGAAATCTAATATTTCATTAGGCCAGGCATTATTACAAGTTGACTACAAAGATTTTGATAGCAATGCTTGGAATAACGATTGCAAAGGCCAATTCGAAAATTGTTGCTTTATTGATCTTCTTTATGACAAATCTTCCATAGAACCAAATAATTCCAATTCAGAAAATTATGAAGATTATGATCCATTTGAAGAAGAAGAAGCAGAAGAAACTAAACCAATAAAAAAAGAGCCAGAAATTTCTGAAGAAGATTTAGTTTTTGTTAAAGTAGTTGGTGTAGAAAATGTCTATTCAGTTAAAGTCGATGCATTAATTTACGCAAACAATCAAATGCTTGTCATCGATGACGAAGAGCTTAATTATAGAAGCTTCGACAAAATTCAAAACGAATTGAATAAAGTAATACCACCAGCTCCAATGGGTTCTGTTTACAAAACAACAAATGGCGGGGACCATAAAGGTGGGATAGTCCCAAAATCTATCTATCATGCTGTTGTTGCAACTCAAACAAGGCTAGTTAATGAAGGGGCAATTTCTAAGTCTACAATTAAAGCTCTTTCGCAAGCAGATGAAGATGGATGTACCTCTATTGCTATTTTACCAATGGACTGTGGGAATTTTGACCTTCACCAAACTGCAAATGCACAACTTATGGCCATTTATAATTTTTTAGAAACTGTTCCAACCAAAAATATCAAAAATATTTTTATTATAACTACAAAAAGCGACAAGGTAACATTGGACATTTTCAACGAAAAATTTGATAGGATCTTTGGAGAATAAATAAGAACCTGGGGGATGCTTTTAATGGACTTTTTGACCAAATTATTGGGGGCGTGTTTAGATACCACTCACGACCACCCGGCTTGGATAACTGATCAGCTTGGTACCGTAATTGCTTCAAATTTAAAAGCTCACGATTGTGAGTTAAACGAATTAGATTTAAATGCGCAAGTGATAAAAATTAATGGGAAAAATTATAAATATTTTTGTCAAGAATTAAATCATGGTACAAATTGTTATCTTCATGAACTCAAAGACCAAGATGAAATTTATTCCCAATTGCAAAAATCTATTGATGATTTAGAAGAAGCTCTTTCAAAAAGAAAAACTAATTCAATAAAAATTTAACCCAGCCTTTACACAATTTTATTAATCTGCTACCTCCCCCAGGAGCAGATTAATTTTGTCCAAAATCTAAAAATAAAATGGTGCATAAAAATGGACAAAGATAATCTTTACTTAAACATACTGGCTGAAACTTTAACTGACAGATCAAATGCAAGTGATGAAGAAAAACAAAAAGTTTTTCATTTCAAATCTTTCATCCAAATTATGACCACTTTGAGAGAGATCATAGAAAAGCAAGATGAAATTTCTCACCAAATAGAAGAGCTTAACAAAGAACAAAAATTAATTAAAATTGAAGTTGATAAAATTCAATCTTTGAACAATCAAACAAAAAAATTAAATGACTCTTTTACCCTTATTTATTCCAATAAAAAAAGCTGGGGCAAAGTAAAAATTTGGCTTTCAGCTTTTGTGGCAGCTGTAGGTAGCGTACTAGCTGCTATCGCTTGGTTAAATCAAATGGGTGTTTTTTCAATTGTCTGGAATGTCAAAAAATAACTTTATAATGTTCTTATAGGTGAACATTATGCAAACAGATCAATTAAAAAACAATGTAATTATGGTAAGCCAACAAAATGTTGCCATTTATATTCCATCGCCTTCGCACTCGCTAGGACTGTATTCACATTCAGGTCCAGAGATAAGCATTAAAAAATGGTTCATGAAAGCTTTATATGGTGATCCAACTTCTGTCAAATTATTATTTGAAGACTATCAAATAACTAGCCAATGGTGGGATTATATTCTTGAAAACAGAAATCAGTTTTTATCAAAAAATTTTGTAAAACAAAACATTTATCATTTAAAAAAATTTTATAATACATTGGCTTTTTCGCATAAAAACGATAATGTAAATTTTGCTAATGACCCGAATGTTATAAGATTTTTTACTGAATATGATTTTTGCAATCAAGTATTGGCAGCAGGACAATACTTACCAAATAAATTTGATCCAGAAATTTTGCTTTTGTTATCAAATTCTCAAATTTTGGACTTAATACATAATCACATTATAATTTTAGATGACAAACTAGATTTAAGTAATTTACAATTAAGCCCCCAACAAGATGTTTTAAATCACATTTGCACTCATGTAATTCTTGAATTTTGGAAGTGGCAGACATGGATTTAACTGACGTTGTTATTATGGGAAATGGCCCAAGATTTGATAAAATAAACAGCAAATTAGAAACTTTCAAAACTCTTTCTAGTGATCAAAATAACTATCTTGTTTGGATTGGAGATGGAGAACCAAACTCAGATGTTAGAATTTGGATTAAAAAAACCAATGAAACACAATTTGTTTTTTTGATAGAAGAAATGAAAAAATGTTTTGAAGACAAACCAAATCTTGAATTTGTAGGAGTAGATAACTTTAATTCTATTTCTATAGCGCCAAAAATGTGCATTTTAGTTTCGAGACAAAATACAATTACAACATTTCAAAATCCAAATGATCTAGACATTTTTATTCTTAATAAATTAGGAGTAAATAATTTTTAAAAATGAGTTTAAATTCAAGGTGTCAATGTAATAAATGCGGCTGTACATATTCATTGTTCAAAGAAGAAACAAAACTTCTTCCAAACATGAAAATAGCTTACAATGGCAAACTAAAATCAAAAAAAATTTTAAAAACATGGGCTGATTGGGTTGAGCACTTAGCAAGCAACTGCCCGGCTTGCAGAATAAGAATTATTCCTCCAGAATGTTTACTAGATTATGATAGAAAAAAATCACAATACGATTCAACAAAATTTTAAAATACCTGTTTCTGTAGTATTTTTAGGACCTCCAGCCTCTGGTAAAGGCACTACTGCATCTTTTTTAGATGAAAAATTTGGGTATAAACCAGTTAGTCCAGGTAACATATTTAAGAAAATTAGAACTGACAAATCAGAACTTTCAAATCTTGTCATTGAAGCCACTAAAAATGGCGGACTATGTCCAGACTGGCTTACTAATAAAATAGTTAAAGAAGAGTCTGAAAAAATAATCCTAATGGGCGCAAAATCAATTACTTTAGATGGATACCCAAGAACCTTAGAGCAGCTTGAATTCTTAAATTGCAACTTTGATGTTAAATTATTTGTTTATGCTACATCTAATTTGAATAAATTAAAAACAATTGTAGAAAATAGAAGGAATTGCAGAACTTGTAATAAAGTTTTTTCATGCTTGCATGATTTTGATTGTATTAATTTTGATAAAGAATATTGTGCAAAATTTTCTAATATTAATTGGGAAAAGCGCTGGGATGATGATTTAGACATTTTTGAAAAAAGGTTTGAAGTATATAACAATGAGACACTTCCAGTAATTGAAGAAGTGTCTCACTATAAAAATTTTATTGAATTAGATTTATTCGATAATAGCAGTTATGAAAAAATTATTAAAACTATTTAGTATATTCCATAACATTTTTTTCATTTGGAATATGGCTTTCAATAATTTTAGTTAATTGTAGAAATTTGAAAGCATTTTGTTGATATCTATCAATAATCAATTGATCTGGCTTTAGATTATTATCTCTAAATTGTATTAATCTTGAAAAATCTGCATCTAATGCATTTTTTACCTTTAACATTTCTTTTAAATCTTCAGAAATTTGCAAATATGAATTATTTTGGATTTCATCAACTACTGTCCCAATTTCATTTTCATTCATAATTATTTACCTAAATTTTGTAATTCGTATCTTGCTCTTTGCTCTTCTGTAATCCAAAAATTTTTAAAATTTTCATTTGGAGCAATTCTTTGTTGATCTTGTGCATACTGTATTTCTTGTAATAAATTATTTTCTTGTTCTTTTTTTAGCTGTTCTTGCTGAGCTTCTGGGCTTTGTGAGGGCTGCTGTGATTGCTCTCTATTAACTCTTTCTTGAGATCTTATTCTTTCATCAACTCCCCAGAATTTTGAAACATTTTCAATAGCCTTTTGCCCCATTGGGAGAAGAAATGGAGCGGTAATACCCACCTTAATGGCGGTTCCCATTGCAGAAAGGGCACTTACCACCATTGGATTTCTGACTCCAGACTGTGCTGCTGTAACTGTATTAACTAATCTGTCAAAATCTCCTGCTGGATCTACACCACCTAGCAATGTGCCCTTGGGGGGAACAAATTCACCATTTTTAGCAACTTCCTCCATAATTTCTAAAAGTGTTTTAGTTTCTTCAATTGTTCTGCGATTTACAGTTTTTTGCCATGTATACTTTTGATTTAAAATTCCAGAAATTGTTGTATCTTTAGATAAATTTCTTAAAAAACTTGCAGAATCAATAGCGTTCCCCTTGATGCCTCTAAATAATGTAAGGAGTCTTTCTAGACCGCCTTCACTTGCAGGATTTATTGGCCTCAGATAATTCAAAGCCTTTTTCAATCCTTCATAATCAATAGCATCGCCTGCTCCTTTGCTTAAAATACCGTGAGAGAGTGTAATTTTACCAGATGCATCTTTACCAAGCTCAAGCTTGATTGGAAATTTTCTAGAATCATTAAAATCTTTAATCACAGATCCCAATTTTGATTCTGCGGCGTCTGTAGCAGCTTGTAAATCGCTATTAGCGTTAGCTAAATCATTAGAGTACTTTATTTTAGCAGTTGTTATTTGAGCTTGAGGCATATTTGCATATTTTCCAACTCCATTTGTAATGTCGTTTAATTCTTGTTGAGCCAAATCTGCAGCTGCTTTGTGCTTAGCAATAGCTTGATTAAATGTAGCAGCTTCACTTAAAAATTCAGACTCTAATTTTGTAACAATTGTAGGATCAAACTTCACGCTCTTGTTCATTTTCATTAAAAAAGAAAATGCATTTTTTAAACCTTGAAACATTTTGGGTGCAACATCAATAATCCCAGCCTCTCTAATATTTTTATTGGGCGCGGCTGATTGCTTGAATCTTTTTTTGGTTGAAGTGAGTTCCTGATCTTTAAAATATTTACCCATTATAGTTAATCTCAAATTGAAATAGATAGTTCAATATTCTTATCTTCCAATAATACATCCTTTATTTCATATGCCAAAGGTGTGTCTAAAGCTATTGCATCAATCACAACAGACCCCTTAAAATTAATCAACTGAATCTCTTCTTCTTCAAATTCTTCATCATTAGTTTCTCCAAGAAGATCAAAAGCGGCTTCAGAAACAGCTAGTCTTATTATTGACTTCAAAGCTCGTGCGCCTGTGGCCATTTTAAATGCTTTTTCAACGCAAGAATCAATAAATTGTTCAGTAAAAATAAGTTGATAGCCATTGTCAGCAAAAAGTTTCTTTTGAATCTTAATTGGGGAATGTTCAGTATCAACAAGAACTTTTCTTAGTTCTTCTTTACTCAATGGAGCAAGAGCTACAATTGATGGAATTCTACCTAAAAGCTCAGTAAGAAGACCATATTCTTCAATACTTTCAAGCAGCACATCATAAGATGCTTGTGATAGAATCTCATGGTTTCTCATTGCCTTTTCATATTCAGATTGATTGTCTTCATTAGCTCTAAATCCAATTCGTTTACCTTTGTATCCCATTTTCTTAGCAACAATGTCAGATAATCCGATAAATGCTCCGCCAAATAAGAATAACATTTTACCAGTATGGACAGTAATAGAATCATTTGGCTCTTTAGCTAGTCTTACTTGTCTGCCTTCAACAAGTCTAAGCAAAGAACTTTGGGTAGATTTATTCATTACCTCAGATTTGCCTTCATGGTGGTATGAGGCTAACTTATCAATTTCATCAACGAACACGATTCCCTTTTCGGCAAGGGCTGGAATTCCCTTGGCCTTTTGGACAATTTCCATGATCATTGTGTCAACATCTGCCCCCTGAAATCCAGTGGGTGAAAAGATAGTAGAGTCGGACGACACAAATGGAACATTCAATCTGCTTGCAATTGTATTTGCGAGAAGTGTCTTGCCAGATCCAGATGGACCGATCATAAGAATGTGATGTGAGTTTGGGATAGAATATGAATCCATTTCTGATTGCTGAGTATAATGCTCGTGAACAGCAACACTAATAATTTTCTTAGGTTGTGCCTGGCCAACTACAGTCTTGTCAATAGATGCGAAAATTTCTCTTGGATTGGGAATAGCATCTTGTTGTAAATGCTTCTTGATAAAATTTGTCTTTTTTGCGTTTGGCAAGAGGTCTAAAATCTTTTCTTTAAGCCTCCAGCCAGTTTCATCATTTTCAATTGAAGATAAACATTGAACAACTCTGCTATTAAGCTCTATTTGACCAATTCTTCGCCCTCTTTCAAATGGTGCCAAACATTCTTTACAAATCCATACGATTCTATTTTGAATGTTGATTTCTTTTCCTTTGTTTTCGTTATCGATCAAGCATTGCTTTTTGCAGATCAAACATGCGTCTGAGTGGTCGTCAATGGGTTGGTCAATTGTTACTTTCAATGTTTATCTCCTTGATTAAAATACAAATAATTATGGTACTTAATAACAGAATCACTTAACTTTATTTAGGATTCTGTCCTTTAAAGTGGTATTTCTTTTAGCTTCTTTAGTATTATTAACAGCTGTTTGAATTGCTGAAGGTGTGCCAACAACTATGCAAATTCTTTTAGCTCTTGTTATCCCTGTATAGAACAGGTTTCTTTGCAGCATTGATGACTGAGAATCGTGAGCTAAAATGATTACAGCTGGAAACTCTCCTCCTTGAGATTTATGACATGTAATACACCACGCATGTTGCAAATTGTCTAATTCATGTTGCTTATAAAAAACAATGTCATTTGTGTCTGTGAACTTTACCCCTATTTGTACAGGATTGACATTTTTATTTATGCCAATAATTTTACCCATGTCCCCATTAAAAACATTTTTATCATAATCATTTTTAATTTGCATGACTCTATCACCAACCCTGTAAATTCTTTTCAAATCTCCAACGCCAACTTGCACTTCTTCTTTTCCTGTATCAGAAGGATTTATGCAATCTTGAACATGCGGGTTTACATCGTTCACTCCAAGACCTTTTTCTCTTAGAGGGGTAATAATTTGAATGTCATCAATAGTCAAATTTTTATCATTTACTTTTACATTTGGCAAGGTTTTAGTTACCAGATGTTTTATGATATTCATTGCGTCGGTGATCTTATCAGCGCCAGCAAATAAAAAATTTCTACCTTTTGCTTGAGATGGGACAATCAATTCTGGTACAGTTCCATTAATAATTTCATGTGCGGCTGTTACGATAGAAGATTTGGCATCTTGCCTGAATACTTTAGTCAATCTAACATAGGGAATCTTATTAGAATTGATCAAATCTTTAAGGACATTACCTGGGCCAACAGGAGGCAATTGGTTTACATCACCAATTAAAATCAGTCTGTCATTAGTTTCCATAGCGCTGATTAAATTATCGAACAAGAGTAAATCAACCATAGAGGTTTCATCAACTATAACACAATCAGTTTGAAGCGGATTTCCCTCTGAGAACTCAAAAGCCCCCTGTTTAAATCCTAGCAGTCTATGAATTGTCTTTGCAGGCCGGGCTGTTGATTCCATAAGTCTTTTAGCAGCCCTTCCAGTGGGGGAACATAAAGTAAATTCTATTTTATGCAATTCTAACAAGCCGCAAATTGCTTTAGTAATAGTAGTTTTGCCAGAACCTGGTCCCCCTGTAATAATAAAAACTCTATTATTAAGAGCCGACATAATAGCTGTTTTTTGTTCTTCTGAAAATAGAAAGTTTTCCATTCCAATTCTTGATAAATCTTGCTCGAGTTGTTCGACAGAGGTGTAAAAAATTTTACCCTTATAAGATTTCATGTCAGCAATGTATTCGGCAATGCGTTTTTCAGTTTGATGTATAGATGAAAGATAAATTTTATCATCTTCAATTACTAGGGGGCCTTGAGATGCAAGAGCCTTAATTGCATTTAATACCTCTATGGAGTTTACATCTCTCTGTAGAAGAGAAATGACATTATCCCCGAGATTTTGATGGCTGACATAACAGTGTCCACTCTGCATAAGGGCAGTATCTAAAACATAAAAGATTGCTGCTTTGACCCTGTCGATTGAATCTCTTTTTGTGCCAACAGATAGTGCAATTTCATCTGCTTTATGAAAGCCGATTCCATACACTTGCGTTAATCTGTAGGGCTCTTTCTTAACAATTTCCAATGAGCGGTCTGCAAATTCTTCATAAATTTTGAGGGCCATGTTAGTTGTAAGCTTGAATTTCATAAGCTGACTTGTGATTTTATGGACTTGTCTATTAGCCGTCCATTGCTCTTCAATCAGTTTTGCTTTGTTTTCTGGCAAGCCAGGAACCTCATAGATTCTAATTATGTTCTTATCAAGAATTTCTAAAGCAGATTCGCCGAAATGATCGGCTACTAGTCTGGCCATGGCTTTGCCTATGCCGCTAAAGTTATTGCTTGCCAAATAATTCACAACAGCATCTTTTGTTGCAAAACCTTTTTCTTCAATTTCATGGACCTTGAATTGAAGTCCATATTTTGGATGTTCTACCTTTTGAGCAGAAGCTTCTACAACCACGCCTTCTGCAAAATTTGGCATGTCGCCCACCAATGTAGCGACATTGCCTTTATCAATTTCAATTCTCAAGATAGCATATCCACTATCAAATGTTCTTTGGCTGAGAACCTCGCCTTTGATCTGTTGTAATTCTGGTTGCATAATTTTCTCCAATCTGTTATCGTTGGAATTAAGCCCAAAAGTTTTCAGAATTTTGAACCCCTATTTAAAGGTATTATAAGATTATTATTAATATATACTAGATTTCATAAATTAATTGCAAATTCTAGCATTCATTGTAGGATGTAGCATGGTCAATTTGTAAAATTAATTTGTTAGAAATTGAAATTTATTCTCAATTTTAGCCTTTTAAAAAACAATAAAAACATGAGGTAAGAACTAAATGGGTGGTAATTATAACATGGGAGCTCCGGTAAGCAATATTATAACTGATCATGGGTACGGAGAATGGGTTGTAGTGCTTTACAATCCTAGTGGACCTTGTGGTTTATTTAGGGGTCATCTTCTAGTTGCAAAAGATTTCCATACAATTTATGGATTTAGACAAAATGCTAAAGGTGAAAAAGAAAAAAAAGTTTTGGCTTCATTTCCTAGTCAAAATGTTGCATTTGCTTATGATGCAAGGTTCATTGAAGATTTAGAAGATTGCGAAGAAACTGAGGAATAAATTATGGGCTGGTACAGAAGTGTAATTGCAAAGATAGCAAGTTCATACGAAGCAAAAATTGTTAAACTTGACGCTGAAAGAATTGCACGAAGAAGATTATTCTTCAAAGGAAATTCCAGCCCATCCCCAGATTATGTAGACAATATTGTTAAAGAAGTAATTTCAAAGTTAGAAACCCAATTTGGTTCTTTAGATAAAATTAGAAGAGCTTCGAGCTCTGAAAACCTAGATAACATAATTGAGAAGGCCGTAGTAGAAATTTTGCCTTAAAACAATCAAAAATGGCATCGGCACTTTATAAAAGGTGGTAAGCGATGTCAATCACAAACATTGAAGATAAATTATATCATACAAATTTCAAAACTGAACATGCCAGAATAAGTGCTTATTTGGCTGTTCATGCTACCTTGCTCAGGAACAAAGAAGTTCCAAGAGTGTATGTCCAAAATAAAAGTCATGATTTTGACTCAGTAAATTCTATTTTGGATGAAATCATTTTCAATGATTTAAATCATGTAGTAGAAAATACTAATAAAAATTTAGCTATTTTAGGTATTTCTACAAAATCTATCAATGATTTATCACACGAAAATAAAACTGAATTAATTTCACTCATAGAAGATTTATTATTGAATGGATGGGGTTCTGGTAAAATTCATTATGAGTATTTAAGAATTTACCCAACAAAAAACTGTGAGTTGTTAAATTGGATAGAAAAAATTGAGTTCAATAACGAAGAATTATTTAAACTTATAAAAATCCTCAGAAAAAGACAATCAGATTCAGTTATTTTTCAATTAGAGCAGGATAAATTTTTCTCTCCTGGTTTTAGAAGATACCATCCTACAGTTTTATCAAAGTCTTACCAATTACTAATAGAAAAACAGTGGAAAAATAACTGGGCACATCATAGCAACTATGATGTTTTTAATGGTGATTGTTTCCCAAGTCTTGTGATTGTTGAGGACTTATAAAAATGCTGATTCATAAATGCAAGTTAGCAATTGTAACAAATGTATCTTTTGTAAATTTTTCTGCAAAAATTACACTAAATAATCATTCCGATCATTTTTTGACTGATTATGAAGGCCCCCATTTTAAATGTGGGAGATTTTGTGTGTACAGTTTAAATTCTAAAAATGAAATATCTAACTTTTATTTATTAGATGACGGCGGCAAACCATTTCAAGTTTATGGTAAAAAAGACCTTCTTCAAGAAGGCACAGTAATTTATGATACTACAAAAGAAATTACAAAAGAAATAGCTTATGCAACACAAATTTCAATTCATGCTTTCAATGTATTATTCAAAACAGAAATTGAGGAAAATAAAGATTTATTACTTGAGGTTGAAAATGCTATTTTTAATAACATACTATCAAATAACTTTGGTTGGAAAACAAGTAAAAAAATTATTTGTGACATAATTTTGACATACGATTTGCCAAAAGAAATAGTTGAAAGAATAATTGATGCTATAAAAATTGCACCCATGCCTAAAGTTGCATTACATAAAAAGCCAAATGTGAATTTAGAAGAGTATTGTAATTCTGCTTTTGTAAGAATTTAAACAAAAATTGGGTTATTGACACCAGAAGCATCCATCACAGCTTGATTATATTCTCTTGCAGCTGCTTGACAATCTGGACACATTGAAGCATCTATTTTCCATTCATAGCCACCTGAGATTTTTTCTCTAATTCTGCTTTCGCATCTACAGCCATTATGCGGCGCTTTAGGAGGGGGAAGAGGACTTGGTCTATTAATGTTATCAGATTGTATTACAGGATCATTATTATCTATTAAAAGAGGGCTTTCTGTATTATCTGGTAACGGCTCTTGTGGCGACTCTGCTGTCTGAGGTTGTAAATCTTCTGGTAGCAACTCAGGATTTTGCAAAACATCAATTTCTTCTGGTTGATCAGGATCTTCTTCAGCAGTAAAAGGAGAAATGTTTCTCTTCCTTATTACTGGACTGTATAAAAATTTTTCTTTTGCTGTTCGGTACCACATGTTTTCTATTTTACATTTTCGCGTTCCATTATCCTGTACAAATAACTTCATAGGTAATTATTATGAGTATGTCAGGGCATTTTAATCCAGAAAAAGTAATTGATTTCAAAATCGATTATTATTCAGTTTTAGGTTTGGAAAAAGGGTGTCTGCCCAATGGAGACACAAGAGCAGAAAGAGAAAGAATTACAGAAATTTTGAACAAAGCATACAAAAATTCTGCGTTCAAAACACATCCAGATTTTGCTAGAACAAATGAAGAACGAGACCTCTTAAACGAAAGGTTCAAATTAGTTGTGAGGGCTCATACAATTCTTTCTAATCCTCTTTACAGAGATTATTATGAAAGTGGTGGAGCTTCAAGGCCTGCAACAGTTGAAGATGGTAATTCATTTGAAGTTGACTGGAGTAAAGTTGGTACATACCGCGAGGGAATGCTTGAAGACACAGTGGGCAATGAAATTTTTTTAAAGCTTTCCACAAAATCGGAATCACTTAAACTTATTCCAGCTTTCAAACCAACTTCTGAAGCTCATAATTTTGAGTGGGATTGGGTTGTAGAGGATTTTTACATTAGGCCAAACGAACCAACAAAATTAGCACTTGCTTGTGTGAATGATGAATCAGATGTACTAAAATTAACTAGTGGATCAAGTTTAGAAGAAGCTCTGCCTTTCAAAATTTATTTTTGTTTTCCAAGAGCTGCATTGCAATTTTTAAGAGAAGAAAACAAAACTTACACAATTGGTGATGGAGAAAATGCAGTTGAGTTTTCTATGCCAGGGACATTGAAGGCAGCAGTTTATTCAGATATTAATTTACTTGAAACAACATCACTTAATGAAGCTTTGGATTACATAAAAGAAGGCGGGCAGTTTGAAAAGGATTTGGAACATCTCAGAGATGGGACATTACTTCAAAAGCAGAAGGATTATGATGTCAAAAACAATCAGTCTCAATGGTTATCTACTGAACAGATTAAAGCATTAGATGCACAAAAATTAAGATCAATTCTGATTTCAAAAACTTTCTTTACTGAAAGAAATGATAAAGCATCTGAATTGATTGATCAGCTTCCTGATAGAGTGGTCAGGAAGAAAGCTAGATATCAAAGGTGATCTCTAGCTTTTATAGGTTCAGAGGCCCCCTTAATTTAAAAAATAGTAGGGAGATAATGAATCTTCTCAACTTTAGGAGGAATGATTGTGGCTAAACCACGGAAAATTTTCGTTATTGATACATGCGTTGTTTTACACGACCCTATGGCTTTGTCAAAATTTGGAGAACATGATATTTATCTTCCACTGGCTGTAATTGATGATTTAGATGATATCAAAACAAGACCTGGAAATATTTCATGGAGTGCCAGAGAAGTTTTCAGAACATTGGATAAACTCGATCTGAAAACAATGGTAGATAAAGGTATTCAAATAAACGAACAAAAAGGTAAATTGTTTATTTACAATACTGAAGCTCCTCTGACAAAAAACGATACTCCTAACATTGTTAAAGTAAATAGCGATAATGCAATTATTAATGCTGCAATCAGTTTGAAAAATAAATTTCCCCACAGACATGTAACCATAATTACCAAAGATACAGGACTTAGGGTTCGGGCAAATGCATGGGGATGTATTGCAGAAAATTATCAAGCAGATTTACTAGATACTGCTCTTTACACAGGAGTAGTTCAAATAGATGTTGATAATCAAACAGATTGGAATTTGCTGTGGCAAAATGAGGAAGTTGATAAATTTAAACTCTCTAAAGAATTACAAGATAAAATTTTAGATGTAAATCCTAATGAGTTTGTCGTTTTCAACTACGGTGATACAAAATGCCCAACTTATCATAAAAACGGCTTGTTCAAAGTACTAAAAGAAAAATCTAATAAAGAAGGCAAAACTGCATACTCTGGCATAACTTCTAAAAATCTGGAACAAAAATTTGCTCTTGAAATTCTTTCTGATAATACAGTTCCACTTGTCACATTGGTCGGAGCAGCTGGAACCGGTAAATCGTTTTTAGCAATTGCTTCTGCTCTTCAATTGATAAATGAGGGATCATACGATAGAATGGTTGTGATGAAACCACTTATTCCTGTTGGAGGAAAAGACATTGGGGCATTGCCAGGTGACAAATTTGAAAAAATAGCCGCATGGCTTGGTCCTGTCAAAGATAACATAGATCAAATTTTGGGGGCTGGATCATTATCAGCAAATGACAAATTTGAAGAAATGGTTAAAGACGGTCTTATAGAAGTTGAAGCTTTGGCCTTTATTCAAGGAAGATCTATTGCTAATTCGATCATCATTTTGGATGAATGTCAAAATATTACACCTAGAGAAGCAAGAATGGTTGTTGAGAGATGTGGTAAAAATTCAAAAGTAATTTTATTGGGCGACCCATCGCAAGTAGAAAATTCCTATCTAGACGCCAGATCTAATGGGCTGGCACACGCTGTTATGGGTGGCATGAAACTCAAAGAATGTGCTACGGTTACTTTGACAAAGGTTGAGAGATCCGTCCTTGCATCTGTGGCATCAAACATTTTTAATTTACCAGAGGCTAGAAGATAAAATGGCAGTGACAGCAACCTGGGCGCTATACAAAAGTATACCGCCATATAATAAAACTTTTGATGATCTTCCTTATCTTCCAATAAATTTGACAAATAACATAAAAGTATTTGGCATGAAGTTTATTGGAACTGAAATTGATTACATTCAGATTTATTTACAGGATGAATATGCTGACATTTATTATTCTGATGCAACAACTTCTTATAGATCTAATCTGATTTCCAATGGTGATATTGAAATATATGTTACTAGATTCTGGGTAAGCAATGTCAAAATTTTTACAACAAATGATGTTGGGACTGGATTTTCTGGTGTAACTTATGACAATGGTCCTGGCAATGATGGAATTGGAGCAACACTAACGGCTACGGACGTTGGAGTATTTTCTCATGCTAGTTTGACTAATTTTTCAGTTGGCGACATTATTTTGGTTAAAAATCAAACTCAAGCATACCAAAATGGGATTTATCAAATTACAATTTTGGGCAATGCATCAACTCAATGGGTTTTAACAAGACATGAATCTGCAAATACTGGATTAAAGTTGAAAGATTTAGTTGTAGTAAGTAATGAAGATTCAACTTTAGCTTTAAAAATAGATCAGTCTTCTCCTGTAGTTGATGGAGCAACTAGTTTGACTTTTACAACTACATTGGAAACCGAGTCAGACTTGGATACAAATTTTACTTGGACAAACATTCTAGCTAGAAGCTCTGGTGACATGGTAAGATTCACTCTCAATTCATCAATAGTCAATAGAAGTCTGACATTGAATAAAAGATTTGAGTCGTTTAGCTATTTTGTTGCGATTAAATTAGTTAGAACTGATGGTACTTTTGATCACTTTCAAATCAGAAATCTTAAAATTATGTCTCAATTCAAAACTAAATTACCAGATACAAGCCCACGACCAGTAAAAATTTTCTCACAACCTGGAGTTGCTGTAATAAGAGATTCAATGCAACTTGAATATTATTTGCCAACTACAACAGTAGATAATTTGACTTATAACATTACAGGAAAAACTTGGGCTTCGACGGACAAAATTGAAGTTTTTAGACAACCCTCAGGCGGAGTGAGATCAGTAGTAAATCCGAATGAGTTTTTAGCTAGTGGATCAAGCGGCAATTTAACATTTCTTACTGCACAAAACCCAACTTCTGTAATCACTGTAACTATATCTAGGCCGTTAACTGAACAAGGAATTTGAGCACAGGTAATCTAATAAATTTTATTGTAAATATAAACTAATCTTAAAACTAAAAAAGTAGTTCTAAAGGTAAATAATTCATTCTTACATAAAATTTTATTTAATCGACTATTAATTCACTTGAGAGAAATTATGCGAACTATTGAAGCAAAATTACACGACATCCTTCTTGATCTATTTCCAGATCAATTTAATAGCTACAATCAAGCTAAAATTGTGGCTGAAGCAACAGATCTTTTCAATAAAACTGTAAATAAAAAAACAGCTTCTGCAAATAAGACTGGAGAGACTGGTTTAGTAAAAGCACTTTGGGCGTCTCTCGCTTCATTAGGTTTAGATGAGGATTTTGAAGATCAAGATTCAAATTATGTCGATGGATTTGGATTAGACCCTAATGAAATTATTAGAAGTGCAGTAAGCCAAAATAATAAACAAAATTTGAAACTCAAGAAAATGGCTATGGAAGTCTTAAATGATTCAGAGCTTGATGTTTTCTTAAATGAAGAAATAGAAAATGAATACAACTTTGATGATGCGACAGATGACTACTTGCATCCTAAAGATGTATTTAAATCACCAGGTGATACAAAACATCATACAGATTCAAGAGTGACACCTGGCTAATGAAACATTTTTTTAAAGTTGCACAAGTTGCAGATCCTGCAGCAGCTGCACCCCCTCCCCCTCCCCCGCCAGAGCCACCAGCTGCGCCTCTCGGCGGCGGCATGCCTCCTTTAGGACCTACTCCTCCTATGGGCGCTGATTTGATGGGTGGCATGGGTGCTCCCCCTCCTCCGCCTCCCCCATCTTCTGGGGCAGATAGACAAGAAATAATTGGCCCGATAAAAAGTTTGGCTCAGATTTTTTATGACATGGATGTAGCAAAATTTATTCAAAATAATTTGCATGTCGACAGTGACAAACTTACAAAGAAAATTTGGACAGAATATGGCGGCAAAGAAAATGGAAAAGAAAATTCCACAAATAGTGGAACAAGAACAGAAAAAAATAATGATCTGAGTCCAGAAGATGCTGCTAAAGAAAGAAAATCTACTGAAGAGTCTAAATGGGAAAGATTCGAGAAGGGCAAAAACATAGGCGACATCATTTCATATGATGATCTAGGTAAAGTTGTTGAAGGCTTAATCTATGGTGTTGTGCAAAAAGCATCAGCAGCAGCTATGGCCCCGCCTGGTGGAGCACCAATGGGCGGCGGCATAATGGCCGCAAATAGAGCTAGAATAATTATTGCTCAAGCTTTAGAAAAACAAGGCGAATTTTATTTATCAGATACGATAATTAATAATATTTTAAAAAAATAAACTCCTCTATAGGAGTTTATTTACTTTTTACCCCTAAACACACGATAATACAATATCTAAAAAATAGGTGTGTTTAAAAATGACTAATCAAGATACCATTCAAGTACTAAAAGGCTTAGAAGCAGTTCGTTTAAGGCCAGGAATGTACATCGGGGGCACTGATAAAAAAGCCCTACACCACATCCTTTGGGAAGTTTTTGATAACTGTGTTGATGAACACATGGCAAAAGACCCAAAAGGTAACCCTTACTGTAATCTAATTCAAGTTATTATTGGTGAAGATGGCGAAACAATCACAATTACAGATAACGGCAGAGGCATTCCTGTCACAGTTCATAGCGAATACCAAGATGAGGGAATTACCCAGCTTGAACTTGCGCTTACAAAGCTTCATGCTGGAGGTAAATTTACTCATGATACCGCTACTGGCGGTCTTCATGGTGTTGGCGTTTCGTGTGTAAATGCTGTTTCAGACCGATTAGAAGTAATTGTTAACAGAGATGGTGGCTGCTTTATTCAAACTTATTCTAGAGGCATTCCAACTTCTAAATTAGACAGAATGGGTAATTCTAACACCCATGGCACATCAATTACATTTCATCCAGATACTGAAATTTTTACCGAAACAATTAAGTACGACGAAGAGATTATTATCAATAGGCTTCGTGAAGCAGCAATGCTCAATGGTGGTCTAACAATCAAATTTGTAAACAGAGCAACAGGTAAAAAAGAAACCTTTTTATACCAAAGTGGAATTGCCGATTATGTAAAGTATCTTACATCTTCTAAAAGTGGAACATACCCAACAGAACCAATTTGTGGGAATGGTGTGTTTAAGCACCAACAAACAAATAAAAATGTTGAAGTACAGTTCGCAATGCAATATATTGATGATGATACTGAAGTAATAAAGACCTTTGCAAACAACATCTACAACCCAGATGGAGGCACACACTTATCTGGATTCAAAACCTGTCTTACTAGAATCATAAATCAGTATGCCCGCAATTCTGGTGCTTTAAAAGACAAGTCTCCAAACCTATCGGGTGATGACATTCGAGAAGGAATTGTTGCAGTAATTTCTGTTAGAATTCCACAGCCTCAGTTTGAATCGCAAACCAAAGTTAAATTAGTTTCAACAGAAGCAGAAAGTGCTGTAAATTCAGTTGTTTCTGAGTACCTTACAGATTTCTTCGACAAGAATCCATCTATCATTTCTCAGATAGTAAAGAGGGCTTTAACAGCCCAAGAAGCAAGAGAAGCTGCTAAGAAAACACAAGAAATGATAAAAAGAAAATCAGTACTTGGTAAATCTTACAGACTACCTGGGAAGCTATCCGATTGCAATAGCGAAGATAGAACAAGAACTGAACTTTTTCTAGTTGAGGGAGATTCTGCTGCTGGACCCGCAGTAAATGGGAGAGATGCAGAATATCAAGCCATTCTGCCTCTTCGTGGTAAAATCATCAATGCTGAAAAGCATGATCTCGCATCTTTGCTCAAAAATCAGGAAGTGCAGGATGTAATTTCGGCAATCGGCACAGGCATTTCTATTGGAAGCGAAGATAATGATTTTGATATTGCAAAATTAAGATATGATAAAATAATTATTTTAACAGATGCTGACGTTGATGGCGCACACATTTCTACTCTCATCTTGGCTTTCTTCTATAGATTGATGCCTGAGCTTATCTTGCAAGGCCATGTATATTTGGCTAAGCCCCCTTTATTTAGAATTAAGTCTGGTAGAGAAGTTCACTATGCATTTACCATAGAAGAAAGAGACGCAATTACCAACAAGTTTAAAAATAAAGTCGAAGTAACAAGATTCAAGGGTCTTGGAGAAATGAATTTTGATGAACTTCGCGATACTACTATGGATGTTACCACAAGAAGATTGGTAAGAGTTGAAGTCCCCGACAAGATTGAGAGCGATAATATGTTGTCAATTCTCATGGGGAATAACATAGCTGCGAGAAAAGAACACATTATTAAAAAATCTTTGACTAGATCAACTCAAATGGCAAATTAAGGAATAAAAAATGGCAAAACACAAAAGTACAACACCTGAAGCTCAATCATTTCAAGAAGTGATTGAAAGCTTCCCATTCTCAACAATTATTGATGAAAGATATATGAATTACACATTTCATGTTATGGAAGATAGAGCCATTCCTGATGCCAGAGATGGACTAAAGCCAGTACAAAGAAGAATTCTTTTTGGTATGAAGGATCTTGGCAGTAAGGCTAGTGGGTCAACAACTAAGTCTGCTAAAATTGTTGGACACGTTATGGGTAATTATCACCCTCATGGCGACGCTGCAATTTATGATACCCTTGTTAACATGACTCAAGATTGGAAGGCTAGGCATCCACTAACAATTGGCCAAGGAAACTGGGGTTCAATACATGGACACAGCGCTGCCGCTCAACGCTACACAGAATGTAAGATGTCGCGGTTTGGCGAAGCTTTACTAGACGATGTTAATCCAGATGTGGTGCCATACGAACCTAACTACAACGATGAAATGAAAATGCCAACAGTGCTACCTGGCAAGCTGCCTAACCTTTTGGTCAATGGTACTGCTGGAATTGCAGTTGGTGTTGCAACTAAAATCCCACCACACAACCTTTGCGAAGTTAGTAATTTAATTAGCGCCTTTATTGATAAAGGGGGGTTGCTTTCTACCGAAGAGATTATGGAAATTATGCCTGGTCCAGATTTTCCAACTGGTGGAATTATTAGAGGTCAAAAAGGCATCCGTGACTATTACGAAACTGGTAGAGGATCTGTAGTACTTGACGGTCTTTATGAAATAGTTGTTGATGATAAGGGTCGTCAACAAATTGTTATCACAGGTCTTCCTTATGGTGCCAGCCCGTCTGAGTTAGCTGAAAAAATTGAAGAGTTAGTAAGAGACAAGAAGATTGATGGCATTGATGACCTCAAAGATCTTTCGCATGGTAAAAATGGCAAGACAAACATCAAGATCATAGTTTACGTTGCAAAGAATGGCAATGCCAATCTTATTGTAAACCAATTATTGAAATCAACTAATTTAAGAATGGCTTTCAACGTCAACAACACTGTAACTGTTGACAAAAAGATTTTTGAAAACGCCCCCATTATTAAGTTGGTGGAGATCTTTGTCAATCACCGAAAACAAGTATTGACAAATAGATACAACGCTGAATTAGAAGATAATGAAGCCAGAATGCACATTCTGGAAGGGTTGATTGCAGTTAGTAGCAGAATTGATGAAGCTATTGCTTTGATCAGAGCTTCTAATAATCCTGCTGATGCGTCACAGTCTCTTATTTCAAATGGCTTAGTGGCTTCTGAAGAGCAGGCAAAAGCAGTTTTGGCAATCACTCTTTCAAGACTCACAAAACTTGAGGCTGATAGACTTTTGCAAGAAAAGGATGAACTTTCAAACCGAAATGAGTGGCTCAAAGGTGTTCTTGGATCTGAAAAGAAAGTTCTTAGAATTATAGCAAAAGAAACTGCAGAATTAGCAAAAACTCTTGGTAATGAAAGAGTAAGTGCTATGGGTGCCTCACCAGATGACATTACTACAGAAGATTTAATTCCTGAAGAACAATGTGTTATTTCTATGACAAAAGATGGATACATCAAAAGATTACCTTTAAATGCTTACAGAGTACAAGCACGAGGCGGAAGAGGTGTGACCAACATGTCTAAATCGAATGAAGAAGCATCTGATTTGTTTGTTGCGTCAACTCATGAATTAATTTTGTTCTTTACAAATACAGGTTTGATGTTCAAGAAGAAAGGATATGAAATACCTGAGTTTAGCAGAACTCATAAGGGAATTCATTTAGCAAATCTTTTAGATTTGAATCAAGAAGAAAGAATTACTGGTTTTATCAGATTGAAATCTTTAGATTCTGATGGATTTATTATCATGGTAACTAGAAAGGGCAAAATTAAGAGAAGTTACATTCGTGACTACGATACAACTTTGAAAACCAAGGGTCTTAAAGCAATCTTACTCGCTGAAAATGATGAAGTAGCTTATGTAGATCATACAGACGGGACTAAGGATGTGTTCCTTGTAACTTCACTTGGTAAAGCAGTTAGATATTCAGAAGATAATGTAACCATTACTGGAAGGGCAACTCAAGGCGTGAAAGCAATGAACTTATCAGACAATGACAACATTGCACAACTTCTCGTTCTTTCACCTGATGATAATCCAGATATTTTAGTTGCTACATCACAAGGGTTTGCAAAAAGAACAAACGCAAGTCAATATAAATCTACCTCAGGACGAAATGTCAGAGGTGTGAATACAATAGATCAAGTTAAGTTTGATAGGAATGGAATGATTGTATCTGCTTCAACTGTTTCAGATGGAGACACGCTGATAGTGCTCACAAAGAAAGGGCAGATTATTCAAATACCTATTGACGAGATAAGAGCTACTGGTCGAAATACAATGGGAGTGAGAATTGTAAAATTAGACAATACTGATGCACTCACTGCAATTGCGAAAGTGTCAAATGGTGTAGCACAAGCCGAAAGGGCTGCGGAAGAAATCCTATAATTAAGGGGGCTTAATCAGCCCCCTTTTTTGTTTTATAGGTTTTATTCATTAATTTTATAAATCTAAAACTATGGGAAGAAAAAAGAAATCATCAACAGTTTTCCAAGCCATGGCAGAACCAACAGTTAAAGCTCCAGGATTAAGTTCAAGAATGGAACCTGCAACAGGTCTTCTGGTAAGATCTGTAAGAATAAATGACAACTATCTTCTTGTTGAAAGCTGTGAAGTTTATCAAAAACAAGACATTGATGTCAAATTTTATATTCAAGGGGGGCCAAGATCCAGCGTTGCCGACATAGGTAAAAAGTGGGTTGAAGGCCAAATTACATTCAAGCTAAGTGTTGATAGAAATGGAGACATTTTAACTCCAATTAGGCAAATCCTTCAAAATGCAGAAAAACCAATCACTGAGTTAAAACTTGATACAAATCACTCCTTGTCACATGTAAATTTAAGTGCAGAAGATGGCGGCTTTGATAATAATTCTCTTGTATCTCTTGATGGATTAGTAATAAAAAGTTTAACTATTTCTGTTAGTCCTGAAAAAGATGTAACTATAATCTGTTCTTTGTATGGGACGATAGATTTGCGTTCTCCTGGCGATTATGTAGTTCCTGAAAACATTCCTATTTCTAGGGCTATTTCTTGGGCAGATTGCGATGCTTCTAGATATAGTTCTGCAATGAGAACTGTTTCCAGCATGGAATTCAAAATTGAAAACTCTATTCAAGATTTAATTTTTCTTACTCAATTTAACGAACAAAGAAATGATCAAATTTATGGATTTGGAATCAAAGAAACTAGATGGCAAGGTACCTATGATGAGTTCTTAAGACTAGGCATGGAAGTTGACAATTATGCTCATGCTGGCTGGAAAGTCGGCGAGAACATAATTTTCGATTTTAACGCAGTTAGATTTCTAGTCAGAGTCCCATTATTCTTCAAAAGTGAACAACCAATCAGCTCAAAGTTACTTGTGAGAAAATCCAAATTTTTAAGCTTAACATCTCCTGATCAAAATAATGCACAAGGAAAATTGGTCTACTTTGCAGAAGATGTTATTTGAACCTTTGTTTGAATCTTAGTTTTTAAATTTTTCAGTTTATTAGAAAATAAAATTTCAAACTGAAATAAGTTTACAAGGAGAAATATCCAATGCCAATTAGAAATCAGCTTTTTGGTGTGTATAAATTGCTAGAACTTAAAAGTCCAACCGGTAATACCTACAGACCGTACTTGGCCGAAACAGCTTCTAGAAGACGCACCATGGAAGTAAATGCCAAGAACTTTATTCAAGGTACAGCTAAAAATAGAATCCTAGACATCGGAGCTATCAGCGAAACATTTAGCTTTAAGCTTCCTATTCTCGTCGGTGGCGCTTCAGTTATGGATGGCAGAACCTTAATTCTAGATTACTTAGCAGCAGCCTTGAATGAATCTTCAACAAACTTGCCATTGATTACAAGTGCAAGTATTAGCGTTTCAAGTGAAGGTGGAGCTACAGTTGATGTAGAGATGCTATCTGATGGTGTTCCTTCACAAATGCCATTTAGAATTACAAACAGACCAATTGATAGTATTGGCGTTGGTGGTGTTAGTCAACCATTAGATCCTATCAATTCCGATCGCGGCCCAACAAGAGTTGCAAAATTTTATGACTTTAGAGCTAAAATTGGCAAGTTTGTTTACTACATCATGGAGGCAAAAGTTGTTATCAAAGTAAACACTGAAAAGAAATACTTTATCGCAGGAAAGCAGACAGGATGGGGCGACGGGCAACAGTTTGTAAGCGCTGCAATTACCAACCCACTTCAATCAACTTCCACAACCGACGGCAGTGGAAATCTTGGTGGAAATAACCCTTATAACTTCGGTACACAATTCCCATTTATTGGTGTTTCTGGTATTACTGTTGAAGGAAGCGGAAAAGCAGCAGTTGAACTTACAGATGTCCAAGAAGATACAAAATACGACTTCGACGATTATAACTCTGGACCTCCTGGTAAGTACGAAGGCGTAAACGTAGACCTTACTGAAAATGGTGGCGAAGGTGGTAATAACTACGAACTCACATGGCAGACTCCTGGTGTTGTAAGAACCTCTGCTTTGCAAGCTGGTGACGCAAGTGAAGCAGGTTTTGCCCTTGAAATTTGGGACGCATACAAGTCAGGCGGAGCTGGATGGATAAACCTTTTCAAGAACTCAAGTGGTGTAGACGTTATCAACTTGACCAAGTCTGTTGTTAAGTCATCCAACTTCCAAGTAAGTACAGGTGTTATGACATCTGACTTCGAATTCCAGTGCTGGGTTAAATAGTTTCTATTTAGTTCAAAACAAATTAAAACCTCCCCAATTGGGGAGGTTTTTTATTCATAATCTTCTTGCAAATTTTGATCATAATCACTAAAATCTTCCATCTGGTCATAAACAGATTTAACAACATAAATTTTAGCGTCCGACATAAGCGCCAATACAGATGCATCACCAGCACTACAAACTTTGAAAATTTTTCTGTCTTTATGATCTATCCAATGCAACCTTGCATAAATCATGTCGCCTTTGACAGACTCAATAACAACTTTCTCCAAGTTAAATTTTACTAATTCCATGGTTTCTAAATACAGCTGATAAATTGTTCGCAAATGAGAATTCTCGTAGCATCCCGAAACAACAAAAGTTAACATTGTGCCCTCTATGGAATTGAAATCTATTCCTATAATTTTATCTGGACCTGTATACAAGCCTACAGCTTGGCCCTCTTGTTGATCAACTGTGACTTTATAAAATGATACTTCAATTAGTTCTAAGTCAGCTGTAGATTTCAGGTTTCTCATAAAATCTGCATCATCAGGTATGTTATCAAGCATTTACTTCTCCAAAGAGCATGAATTGCAGCTCTTGCAAAGTTTATTATTTATAATGTGAGAACTTGAAATCAATAAGCCCCCTAAAAATAAAATTACTAAGCTTCCAAAGCCCCAATTATTTTCATGGGCGAATCTACCTAGCAAAAGTAAGCTAATTCCGACGCTAAAAAGAAAAAACATTTTCTTATTTTTGTGAGTTTTGTATCCCAGACACAAACTTAAAATTGCTAGAATTATTGATAATAAAAGCATTGCAATCTCAAAAGACTCGTCAACAATGAATGAAAGCCCATAGAGAGGTAAAATTGTAATTAAAAACGGTAATAAAATACAATGCACAGCACATGTTGCGCTTGAAAACATACCAACTTTATCAATAATTCGAGTTATCATTTATCATTTCCATCATGCTAATTTGTTTAGGCTTATTAAAACCTGATACCGAAAAGCTCTTACGATGCACACCATGTATTAAGCCTAGTTTATTGACAATTTCTACATGTAATTTATTTATGTAGCCATTGTGTTCATTGAATTTATATTCTGGGAATTTGTTAGAAAGTTCTCCAATTATTTTATCTCTGTGATTTTTTGCTAAAATAGAAGCTGCTGCCACTGAAGCTGATGTTGAATCGGCCTTTGACATCATAACATAGGGTAATAAAGATTTACAAGGAGATTGATCTATAACATATAAATCAACACATTGCAAATTTGACATTTCTAAGGCCTTAAAAGCAGCTTCTTCCATGGCCCTTTTGTTCGCAAATGTTATGCCTTTCTCATCAATTATGGATGGTTGTATTTCTGAAATTCCCCAGCCCATGCATTTTGATTTAATTTTTTCATCTAATCTTATTCTTGTAGTGCTAGAAAGTTTTTTAGAATCATTAATTCCTTCGATAAAATCATCAGGATGAAAAATAACAGCAGCTGCTACCAATGGACCCGCCCAGCATCCTCTGCCTGTTTCATCAAGTCCACAGATAGATTCAATTTGTTTTTTGAATCTTAGATTGCTGTCATAATCAAAAAGTTTTTGGCTCATAAGTTATTTATCGCATAAAAATGCAGGAGAATGCATAGATCCTCCTGCAAGGTGCTGATACCTCTAAATAACGTAATCCAAATAAGTGTTACCACAATTTGGACATTTGTCATTGGTTTTATCTTCAATTAAGGTCATTACATAGCTGCCTGACCAATTGCAAACTGGGCAAAATGTATCGACCGGCATCTCAGGAAGGTATTCTTCTTTTTCTGGACCTTTGACCAATCTATTCCAAACATTCTCGAAAAAACGAAAAATTGCTTTCATAGACAACCTCCAGATTATTTACTTAATTAACTTGGCAGCCTCTTGATTAATCAGTTTGGATGCTTCATTAATTGTCTCTTTAGCCGCAATGTTGAGCGAACCCAACATTTCTAGTTTATTTTCTCCACTCAATGCTTCCTCTAAAGAAACTTTTAAATCGGTAAGATCTTCTATGATCAAATCGTCCAAAACTTGAGCTGATTCTCTCAATAAAGATTTTATTTGTGTAAGTTTGTTGAATAATTGTTCTTTTATTTTAGAAGATTCTTTAAAAATTAAATCAGAGCTCTTGCTTTCTTCTGCGTCTGTGATCATTTTTTGAATTTCTTCTGATGTCAAGCTGGAGCTTCCAGTGATGGTGGCATCTGCAGAAGATCCAGTAAGTAAATCTTTTGAGCTAACATTGATGATTCCATTGGCGTCAATGTCAAATGTGACTTCAATTTTTGGAACGCCTCTAGGTGCAGGAGTAATGTTGTCGAGTTTACAAATACCTAAAAATCTATTATAAACTACCTGGGGTCTCTCGCCCTGATAAACTTTAATGTCAACAAACTTTTGTTCATCTTCTGCTGTGGTAAAAATCTGTGAATAATCAGTTGGAATTGTTGAGTTTCTAAAAATCATAGGGGTCATCACGCCCCCTAAAGTTTCAATTCCCAATGTTAAAGGAGTTACATCCAACAATAGAACATCCTTTTCTCTTGCTCCTGATAAAATGCCAGCCTGTATAGCGGCCCCCACTGCAACCGCTTCATCTGGGTTAACAGACTTGTTTGGTTTTTTTAACAACCATTCCTCAATCAAATCAGAAATACAAGGAATTCTTGTTGACCCACCAACAAACACAATCTCATCTATGTCATCTGGCCCCATTTTTGCGTCATTTAGGGCTTGTTCTACGCATTGCTTAGTCTTCATCAGCAATGGGTTAATAATTGTCTCAAATTCAATTTTTGACACACTTACCTCAACATGAAATGGCTCATTTTCAACGAATGCTAAATAGGGAACATTTATTTCAGCTGATGAAGAAGAGGAAAGTGCTTTTTTAGCTTGTTCGCATTGTTGCCATAGTCTTGCTTTTGCGGTATGATCCAAATTGATTTTAGGTAATTTAGACAAAACTAAATTAAAGAGGGCTTCATCGAAGTCATCGCCCCCTAATTTTGTATCACCTGAAGTTGATTTAACTTCAAATACACCAATTTCTGAAATGTTCAAAATTGTTACATCAAATGTTCCGCCGCCAAGATCATAAACAAGAATAGTTTGATTTCTTCTATTATCAAGTCCATAAGCTAGAGATGCGGCTGTTGGTTCATTGATTATTCTTAAAACTTCTAAGCCTGCTAATTCACCTGCTGTTTTTGTAGATTGTCTTTGATTGTGATCAAAATAAGCAGGAACTGTAATTACAGCTTTGGTAACATTTTTGCCAAGTGCTGATTCGCAATCTCTTTTTATTTTTTTGAGAATTTCGCAACTTATTTCTTCGGGCGACCATGATTTTGAATCAATTTCAAATCTATGATTGGTGCCCATCCATCTTTTAACAGATCTGATTGTGTTCTTTGCATTTTTAGCCTCTTGGTCGCAGGCTGTTTTACCAATTATAATTTCTAAATCTTTGATTGCGAAGACAGATGGTGTAGTTCTAAAGCCTTCAGCATTAGTAATTATTTCAATTTGATTATTTGGGGCTACATAAGCTGCACAAGAATTAGTTGTACCCAAATCAATTCCAATTGCAATTTCGTTTTCACTCATTATTTATTTTTCCCGAGTTATTTATTGAATATTTATACAAAATAAAAGGCCGAGGTTTCCCTCGACCTTGATTATAGCTTGTAATCGTTTGAATAAAAACCGGGACCTTTGAAGGCGATTCCAACAGGATAAAGTTTTTTTCTTAACGGACCATTTGGACATTTATCGCATCTTGTTAAAGGCTCTTCTGTAATTTTTTGCTCTATGTCAAACTCATGTCCACATTGCTTACAAACGTAAGTGTAAATTGGCATCAACTCACCTCAATCTTGTGGCAGATCAGATGCTCCAGGTATTAAACCATCATAAAGGGTTGAAAGTGGATTAAAACTTTTATCTGCCATTTTTTTACTTAAATTATCTATTTCTTTTTGAGTAATAGGATTGCGCTTTGCAACTTTTTTTGGATCTCTGGGTAATTTATTTTTATACTCATGAACCATCGATACAGGTTGAACGATTGCAAATGTATCCATGCATTTAGGGCATTTAACAACTGCATAAACTTCAACTTCATTCTTGGGATAATATCCAAGGTGAGATTCTCTATAAAAATTAGCTTTGCAATTTCTATTGATACACTGCAAAGGATTGCCTACGATAGTTTGCTTAAACATAACAAGCACCTCCACGGGCATGGCTTCGAGACCACATAATTATTTTTTAAAATCTCTGAGGTCAAATCCTGCCTCAGACTGATAAACTCTCTTCCTTAATAATGAATGTTTTCTCATGTGTTTGTCGGCATCCATGAAGTCAATTATAACAGCTTCAGATTTACCACTTTCTTTATGGGATCTAATTACTCTACCAACAGTTTGTAGAACAGTTGCAGAGGCTTGTGTCGATCCCGCCATGATCAACACACTAATTTTGGGGGCATCAATGCCTGTATTAAGCCATTGAGTTCCAATTAAAATAATTTCATTGCTCTCACATTTATTTAACATCCTTCTTCTGTAATCTTGTTCTGCATCATCTGGGTCATCCTCGCCTTTGTCACTACCTGGTACAAATACAGAGTTATGTATCATTTTCTCAAGAATTTGACCATGCTCTACACGATCAACAATGATCATAACTGGTCTGCCTTCTTCTTGGAATGCTTCAGCAAATTGCTTTATTCTATAATTTCTTTCCCAGCATTTTGTTACATGTTTAGAATAAGCATCTGCATAATTTGTAGATTGTTCAACATGCTTGATGGGAACCATGTAAATTCTTGGAGGAACCAAAAAACCTCGATCAATTAGAAATGTAGGCGATACCTCAATCAATTTTTTGCCCATGCATCCTTCAAGTCTGATCTCTTGATTGTCTTCTCTCCAAGGTGTTGCAGAAAGTCCAAATCTATAGTATGCTTTTGAAGCATGATTTGCCAAAGCCTCTATAACGATAGCTGCGAGATGTGCTTCATCGACAATAATAGCTTGAGCATTATTAAATAATTCACGAACTTTTTTCTTGTTTTCTAGTGATTGCAATCTGGTATCTAAGGCTGCCTTAGCTTTTTTATAACAATTTACTTCGTTTTTAATTAGATTATTGAAGCATTTATCAAAGTCTTTTTGAAGCGATGCCAGTGTTTTCTCTAAAATTTTCTTATCTTTTTCATTTGAGTTAGAAATTTGATGCTTCACTTGTTCGATGCTTAAAGATGTTTCAGAAAGAGAATTTATAGCAAAAGATTTAGCTTTATTGTAAGCTTTTTCAGCATCATCAAATTCAGATTGAATTTGGTCTGTAGTTTTTTTTGAATTTTCTCCAGCAAATTCATCTATTTCAATTTTATTTTTTGATTCAGAATATTTTTCATTAAAAGCGCCCAATGCAGTTTGATAGGTACAAACATTGATTCCATTGAGCTGTATTTTACAAATACCATCACCAATCATTCCAATTTCAGCTGGCGAATTATTAATTTTGAGATACTTAGAAAATTCTTTATGTGTCTGCTTCAATAAAGACCTAGAAGGAACTGTAAAAATAACAGGCGCAACTTTCATTTGAGCTATAAGCTCACAAGACAGCATTGTCTTACCAGCGCCTGTAGCTAGTGCTAAAACGCCCCTTGAAACCTTTAAGGCTCTCTCTACAGCTTCTTCTTGATAATCATATAGAGATCTGCCGTAATCTAAAAACGTTGTTTCTATTTCAAGATTACATACAGGTTTTACTCTATTGTCAATAAGTCTGTATTCACATTTTTGTAATTTAAGAGACTTTGTAACATTTGCCAGTAAGCCCGTGGGAAATGACTGCGTTCTCTTGTCATACAAAGAAATAATACCATCCCACTGATTATTCTTAAAAGAGGGGGCCCATTCGGCATTAGGAACAGAATAACCACAAACCTGCCTTAACATTGAATGAAAGGCGTCTCTATGATTTTTATCTGGGTGCATTTCGCCAATAATTTGGCTTTTTGTGTTAGTAATAGAAATAGACACCATAATAAAAATTATGGTGTCTATTATTTTAAAAAAGTATTTACAAACCTAATTGTTTGAGAACACTTCTCAGTTCTTCACGGAATAGGTCAGCTTTAGCTGGCTCGTGATCAATAAGATTTGCATAGTTAGACTCAATGTCCTCTCTTGTTCTTTTTACTTGTTCTGCAATTTCAGCCTTAGATCTTCTGCCTCTTCTGCCCATTGCTTCTACTTCAGAGTCTTCAACCAATTCTGCTTCAGCAACTGGCTCCTCAACCACAGGTGCGGCCTCTTCTACAACCTCTGCAGCTTCAACTGGTTTCACATCTTCAACAATTTCCTTAACTTCTTCAACTACCTTTTCTGCTTTGGGCTTAGTTGCTTTTGTTTTCACTTCATCAGCCATTTTATTTTCCTTTATTTTTTAGATAATATTTTGAAAGCTGCTTGGTTTTTAGGTTTACCAGCAAGCGATTGTATTGTCATTCGAGCGGCTTCTTCAACAATCTCATTATCTTCTTGAACAAGGTCAGTAGAAGCGGCCCTCAATTTAATTACTTTAATAAATTCTTGGACCATTTCCTCTTCTGATAAGTGACCGTCTTTGACAACATCTAAGCCCTCTATCCATACATCAATAATTTCTCCAGATTTTGGACCCAGTTTTTCTACTAAAAATGATCTTACTTCTTTGAGTTTTCCTTGCATCAAAAACACTGCCCAACCATACGGAGCAATGTAATAGAGAAAAATTATAAACCCAAAGCCTAATAGAATGTACCAGCCATAAATAGACAAGAATGTTTCTATTAGATTGTTAGCGCTTTGCATTTCTAGCACTTAACAGCAATTACATCACTGTCATCATCATCGGCAAGAGCATCAGGAATATCAACTCTTTCAATACTTGTTTTGACATCCCTGTGGCAGTATGGACAATTTCCGTTAGCCCCTAAGTTTACCTTGAAAACGACATGTGAACAAGCTTTGCATACTATTGCGCCGTTACTGGTTTTATCTTCCATTTCAGCTACATTTTCAATTTTGCCACTAGTGGCTCTTCTAATCATTGTCATTTCTTTATTTCCTTTTATGGTATGTTATTTTTTTTGAACCAAGGATAAATAATCCCTCAAAGCTTTTTCTTGATCTTCAGTTAAAGATTCTGGCATTTTATGATTGAATTCAATAATAAAATCTGCCCTATTAACTGTAGTTCTGTAAAAGCCTTTATTTCTAAATTGAACTCTTTGCCCAGATTTAGAAGCTTTTGGAATCTTAATTAATATTTCTTCTTTTTCTAGTGTCAAAACCTTTTTTTCAGTACCAAGTATTGCCTCTACAGGATCTATTTCTAATACACAGTAACAGTTTTCTGCGTTGTCAATTTTAAATAAATCATTATCTTTAAGTCTGCATTGAATAACAAGGGGGCCTGGTTGTTGCCCTGGATCTTCAACATTTCCATAACCATGTAAAATGAATTGCTTATTCAAGCATCCAAGAGGCAAAGAAATTTCTTGAACTTTTTTTTCTTTTTTGACACCAAAGCCTTGACATGTTTGACAAACAATTTTGAATAAGAAGCCTCTAGAATTGCATCTTTTACAAGGTCCCAAATCTTGCTGCATGTTGAAAAAGCCCTCTTGGAAAAATCTTATAATTCTTCCAAGACCATTACATTCTGGACAAATTGAGGGGACATTGCCATCTGATTTACCACCTTGACCTTGGCAGTCTGAACAAAAAACAGTTCTTTCATACTCTACATTTCTTTTAATGTGCTTCATAGATTCAAATGGGTCTACGCCTATAACTATTTGAACTGCTGAATTGGGCTCTTTATGAACTGCTCTGTGCCTTCTGAACTGATTGATAAGATCATTGTTGTGATCATTTTCAAATCTTTTGCGAGGGTCTGATAAAATTTCGTAAGCCTCACCAATTTCTTTAAACTTTTGCTCAGCACCAGGGCTTTTATTTATATCTGGATGAAATTCTTTTGCAAGTTTGCGATAAGCTGCCTTGATGTCGTCAGCTGATGCTGATTTATCAACTCCTAAGACAGAATAATAATCGGCCATAATTCGAAATACCTCGAATTATATTATACTATTTCTGAACGGTTTCGAGTAGTTTTAAAATTTTATAAGATGGGCAAATACTTCTTTCACCAATGCCAATGTTGGCTCTTTGGCCTGTCACGCCCATTATGCTACCATACACGAAACCATCAGTACCAATTGCCATTCCACCACTAGAACCTTCTAGAATATCTGCATCAATAAAAATAATATCATTCCAAGCAGGGGTTGGGGCTTGCTGACCCATAGATTGATGTATATTTGAAATACGCCCAACAGTAGCTGTGTCATGCCAACCTTCAGGAGAGCTAATCACAGCAATAATGTCTCCTATTTCAGCTTTATTGGAATCTGCTAATTTCACAGCTGGAATTGATTGAGCTATTTGAGGATTGTAAATTATTCCTGAATCAATACTTGGCTCAGATGCTATGAGTTCGGCAGGAAAAATAGTTTTACCATCAAATGTCATAGTTATTTCTGCCCCTGTGCCCTGTAATTCTGGTGGAACAACATGGGAAGCAGTTGCTACATAGCCTTTGCCTAAATGAAATCCAGATCCAGTCCAGTTCTTTTTTCCTTGTCGGACAAAAATAGTACAAGCAGCATTAATTGCCTCTTGAATAATGTCTCCGATAGGGTCATGGACCTTTTCTCTGGTCGGAATTGTACCTGCGGCTTGTTGTGCAAGTTTTAGCCTTAATTCTAATTCGTGGACGTTAAATTTAAACATTTTAATTCTCTACAACTTTTGCAAAAATATCTTTATCATTCACTGGGCCAAAATTTCTAGAATCCTCAGAATAACTTTCATTATCACCAATGACAAAAACATGATTTTTAGGAATTTCATAAACAAATGCATGAACGCCGTGGGTATTCAAATGATCAAGTTGTTTCTCTACATCCTTCATTGGTGGCAACGGTGCAAATCGCCTAATTCCTAAATCAGCACATAATATCTTTTGACCAGGAACATAAGCAACTCGCTTAATTATAACTTCGTTATCATAGTTGACAAGCACTACATCACCAATACTGTAATTTTTATCTAAAGTAGTTGCTAACACTAATTGGCCCTCTTTTAAAGAGGGCTCCATAGATACACCAACAACTTTAGTTATAAAAAATGGTCTATAAATTAGATAGATAATAGATAAAACTATAAAAATAATTTGCGCTACATTAATACCCAATTTTTTATGTTTAAGTTTAATCATCACTTTACATAAATATTATAACTCAAATTACAAAATTTCAACATTTATTTATTGGAAATTTGGGAATTCCAAAACCAAAATTTCCATCTTTCCCATCTAATAATCTACCTTTTGGATCACATAATTTATTTAACTCTGTATACAAGTCTTGCAATGTTTTGATTTGCGGAAGTTCAGAATTGGCTCTAGAAGCAGAAAGCATCAAAGCGCAAATACCTGCAACAAAAGGAGCAGCTTGACTTGTTCCCCTTAAGACAGCAAAACCATTATTCAACCATGTAGAGTAAATATTGTCACCGGGTGCGATTACACTTATTTCGCTTCCTCTTGATGAAAAATCAGTCAAATCACCATTTTCATTGATTGCACCAATTGCAATAACTTCATCATAAGCAGCAGGCCAGTTAACTTTTTGTCCATCATTTCCAGCAGCAGCTATTATAAAGATACCTCTATTATAAGCTTCTTTAATTACTTCATGAAAAGACTCCGGTGGCTTGCCTGGAGCACCAAGGCTCATGTTGATAATGTCAACACCTTCATCCATTGCTTTTCTCAACCCAGCTTCGATAGTTGCATAGCCCCCGCGCCCATTGTTGTCTAATACTTTCATGCAGTAAATTTTAGCTTCAGGAGCTACACCAAGAACACCAAAATCGTTGTCTTTTGCAGCTATAATACCCGCAACATGTGTACCGTGGCCTTGTCTGTCCATAGCATCTGCATGACCAGTGCAGTCATAATTTGCAACTATGTTTTCTGACAACTCTGAGTGATCAGAGCCCCCTGTATCTAAAACAGCAACCTTGATACCAGCCCCCTTATTTGTTTTGTGTATTTCAGGAATGCCAGCTTGCAACAAACCCCAGCCTATTGACTGAGAAAGTTGCATAAATGGTTCAAAGGCAGGTATTAAATCATCAGGCTGTAAAAAATCACGCTTATCTTCGTTTTTAATTTTTTCTAAAAGTTCTTGTTCCATTTCATTCTCCTTATGTCAATTCTGTCTCTATATCATAATCAAAACTAACATGCTCTTGTGGTCTTCTCTTTAGAATAGTAACCCAAATGTCTCCATTTTTCTCATATCCAAACCCTGCAGTTGATTCAATGTCGCCAGAGTTTGAATAATCTTTAGTTAAACGTGATTTTATATCTCCACTATTTGAATAAAGGGGGTCTACAGTCGTTCCCTTGGGGAAATACCTTGAGGGAAAGTATTTTAAAGAGAAGTACCTTGTTGGAAACATTTTATGTTAAATCCGTGGTCACTGATGATCTGTTGCCATAAGCATCAACTGTGGCAACAATTCTATCAAGACTATCTCCCAAATCTCTGAATGTAACAGTATTTGTTGCAGCTCCAGAAACTTTGCCAGCAGCGGCTGAAACAATAAGTCTCATAGCTTCTCTTAAAGTTACAGATGTTTCTACTCCATTGGCTAAGTCCAAAACTGCTGCTGCTATGGTATCATACTCGCCTGAACTCAAGGCTACATTACCAGATGAGTCAGAATCAGTGGTATATGCAACAGTAAGCATTCTTGAAACTGGAACATGAACATCAGCAGTTGTTTTTGCATATTCTAAGCTGACATCTCCATCTACCCAGGGCGTTGCAGACAATGTGATTGTCCAATGCCCATCTGCCTGGTGTGTCATAGTATTTGCAGTTTCAGATACTTGCCAAGTACTATCTGAATTTCTCCACCATTTACCAGCATTAGCGCCTGAAATGTTTTTTAAATACCAATTCACAGTTCCTGAGGTGACACCTGAACCGCTACTTTTATCAATTATAGTAAAACATCTTGGTGATGTTGAACCAGCTTGTTGTGTTCTGAAATCATTCATAAAGCAACTCCATAAGTATTTTGCAACATTGTATAGTAAAGCCAAGGCGATCCCAAGCCAAATGCTCTACTTATTCTCATTCTGTGAAGTGATGTAGGGTATCCTAATCTTGATTCTTCATAAGTTCTAAGCGCATAGTGAGATGTCAAAGCTACATTATAAACATTGATATCATCAAACATACCTGAAAAATAATAGTGGTTTGAGCTATTGTCAACCATGTCGCCCAATAACACATTTTGTGTAGTACTGCTTAAAGACCACAACGCAGCAGAGGTGCCACTTGCCTCTAATTTGCCATTCACATAAAGATAATAATTAATACCAGATCTTATTGCAGTGAAATGATACCATGTATCGGTTGAAATAAGCCCCGTACTAGAAGCAAAAGATGAATTTGATGCGCCACTTAAACTTGCTGTAAAAACTAAAGACCCACTTGTGTTCACACCAATGTAAAAACCTTTTGAATTCGAAGGTTCATATCTACTGATTATTACCTGTTGTCCATTTGCATTCGCATTGCTCAAGGTGTTCAAATTAAACCAACCAGTGATGGTAAAATCTGAAGTGCCAAACTGAAATTTAGCCGAGTCATCAACTGATAAATAATCGGTATTCCCACTTAAATAGATAGATGAAGATCCACCTTGCCTTGAAGAAGCTCTCCAACCATACCCAGTTGCAGTATTTACTAAAGTGGCATTTGACAGCTCAAATAGATCATAAAGAAATTTTCCTCCTGACGTATGCGGCATACTCAACCACCATGCTATTTTGTTTTGATTCAGAGTAGCATTTTTGACAATCAAATCATCATTTTTGAATAGTAAGTTAGCCAGGAGTTCCATTATTAAACACTTTGCAATGTAACAGGTCTTATCTTAACTGTGTTTCCACTAGCTGCAAAAGCTTGGCCAGTCCCCTCATTTCTTAATAAAGGCTTGAAATTGCCTGGTGGTAGCAAGCAAGTTTTGATCATTCTTTGCGGATTTGTAGTTGCTCTCACACCAAATACAACATCAGGATTCCTGGTAGGGGTGATTGTTGAACTTCCATCTTCGTAATTTGTGCTATCAATTTCTCTTAAAAACCAAATTGATACTGCAGTATTAGCAGTTGGAGTACTTCCAAATGTAACATAAAGCTCTACTTCTACCATAGTGTATTCAGATGAAGTTGGAGCTACTGCAGTTGACTTTACTACATTTGTATTATTTGCTAATGAGTTAAGTTCTGTAGTCAGTATTGTATCGGCAGTGCCTCTTGACCATTTTTGTGTAGTTGCCATTAGTTCTCGACCTCATTTAAAGAATTACTAACATGATCCACGCTTACAGGTGATCCAAACAACTTTTCAGCTCTTGAGCCTTGTCTATTTTTAATAAAACTCATTTCATCAGATGTCAAAAGATTTTCTGATACCATTTGAGCTAAGACAGAATTCAGGGCAGAATCATCTAAATTTATTGTGTCAGAATTAGCAACAAGTCTATCAAAAACATCAAGCCAAAATTGTGCTTCTTGGTTGCCATTTTTAAGAGCAACCATAAGATTGATAACCATCGATGTAGTAATTTCAATAAAATGATCCTTGGAAACTCTTCCACGACTTACAACAAATTCAGGTCCATCGCCAACTGAATTGATTAAAGCATGTGAACCAAGATCGTTTCTCACACTTACAAATTGAGAGTAACCCAAATTTAAAGGATCATTCAATAATTCTTGCTTTAAAGCATTTAAATCTATAGCCATTTTTTTATCCTATGTCTACTGCACTTACAGTTAATTGTGCTTGATAAACTCCAGTTGGGTCAGACGATGCAACTTGTTGTCTTACCCAAAATTTAACAAATCCTTTTACAGAATCTAAATCTATAGCAGCTCCACCAGAATTGCTTTTTGACAAATAAAGCTCTGTTCTACCTGCTACAGGAGTTAAATAAAAATTGATCCCAGTTGCGTTTGTGGTCAATGCAATGGATGAAACTCTGATGGCTTGTCCAGAAGTTATAGTTATTGTTGCAACGGGACTCGCTAGGGTTTCGCCTCCTGCATTAGTAAATGAGTACGCAACTTTATATACTCCAGCCCCCAAATTAGTTGTGCCTGAAATGGCACTCACAGTTGGGGCTGATGCAGGGTTGGTAATAGCGGGAGATGATGTATTAGTATCTGGATCTGCTTGACTTGGTGGAAATTCTCCATCAAAAATAAGTACATTATCTCCAAGAGCTCCGTAGGTTCCTGGTGAGCCATTGTCATCAGGGGCAATTTGAAGATTGGCCTCGAAAGCAGCGCCATTTACACCTGTACTTGCTTCTGGTTTAAGATAAATATCGAGCATTGTAGTTGTTCCTGTATTCAAAGCATAACCAGCAACGCCAGAAGATGTTGTTGTACCAGCTCCAGGAACAGAAATTGTTGGCAATAAAATAGACTGCGTCCAAGCTTGATCTGATAATTCTTGAGTAAGTCCAGCGTCTTTATATAAAGTTATAATTCCTGCCATTTGGAAACCACCTGAGTATAGTTCTTACTCAATATTTATTCAATAAAATGCTTTTATCCTATGTCATCAGCACCGTAGAACTCCATACTGGAGTTCCATAACGAACTCCATTATAAGGAGTGGCTTTAAAAATATAAACTTGACCCTTGGTCGTAGAATTTGCTGGTATACTTTTGCCGGTAAATTTTACATTAGTTTGATCATCTTTCAAATACCACTCTATTAATGTTTCATCTGGCACATTGTCAGAATTATCAGGATTTCTGTAAACATAAACAGCTGTAAGTTCATCTGTAATTGGGGCAGATACTAGTCCTGTAGTTGTATCTCGTGCAATGTTTGGAGAATTAACATATACAGTTTCTGTCATTTCTGTTATTACAGTTGTAACGTCCCCTGTATTAGTTTGTGCCAAAAACACGGGAATCAATCTGGTCTCACCAGAAAAAGTTGCTGTTGAATTTGATGTTAGATTAAATAACAAATCAGAAGTTATGCTTGCAACTTTTCCCAGAAAAACATTAGTGATGCTATAAACTGAATCACCTATTTTTAATTCTGATGAGTATTTAGTCCCTGTGCCATTTACGGAAGTAGATGAACTACTGAAACTTGAAGAACCACTTAGAATCAAATAAGAATTTGGTCTAGCCGAGCAATAATAATTGATTCCAACCGCTCCAGAAGCTAAAGTGATCGCCGAAATGCTGATGGATTGATAATTTGACAATACAACTGATTTCAATTTACTAACTACAGTCTCTCCATTGCTATTGAAAAATGAATAGCCTACAAAATAAGTTCCAGCTTCAAAAAAGCTTGTTGAACTGCTTGTAGCAGAAACAGTCCAGCTAAAAGCATCAGAGGGGGCTGCAATCACAGGTGATGATGTATTGATGTTTACAGGTTTTTTCAAAGTTACAATAAATGGAAGTTTGTCACTATCTAAAGTTACTAATTGGGTAGAAACTTGTCGCCCAATCACATAACCATCAGAAGGTGTGATTTCAACAAAAATTTTATCTCCCGAACCAAATAACACTGAAGTGCCCACATCAGATTTTTTCTGTGTAATTCTATTATTATAACTAGATAAAAGAATGTATGTGTCACCTAAATAAGTTTGGGTTGTTTGGCCCACCAAGCTTTGTCCTGCTCTGTACCTCCACCACTTAATTGTGGTTCCGCTTTCAGCTGCATTATCAGATGAATTAAATTTATAGTCCACTAATAATCTTTGATAAATAGTTGGGTTTATCAAATTTCCAGAAGAATCAAAGTTTTGTGGCAATAATCTTTGCCCTGTAACAAATGGCTCTGAAGTGTTTTGCACTTCGGATTGTAACTTTACATTCTGCAAAGAATTATAAAATAAAGCAAAGTTTCTGATGTCCATTGGTATAGGATTACCAGATCCATCTACAGAAGGATCATAGTTTTTGATTTCTACACCCACTCGATAAATGTCACTAAATTCTATGTAAACAGATACATTATCTGTTTCTTCTCGTTCTTTTGCAAAAGTGATTGTGCCTTCATCAGGATTAATCCAATAACCACCTCTGATTATTTTATTATTCACTAAAACAATTGCTGAATTATCTCTGGGCCATCTACCATTTGTTAAGTAATAAGTTTTATAATCTCTTGTTGTTGTAATTTCGCCCCTTGAGATATATAATGAAGGAGGTGTTCTTATTGTTACAAAAATAGATGTACCCGATTGAGATCTTTGAAAACTTATAGTACCTAAATCTGGATTGACCACATAGGATGCTGGCGGAACTAAAACTTCGCTGCCCACATTCAATCTTTGATAAACTGTAATTTCATCAGTCAATGTCCAAGTTTTTGCTGTAGAGAATGTATTGTCGGTGTATACAAAATAAATTAAACCATTTGCGTCTGTTTGAGTTGGCAATTTTGTAAACAAAACTTCATCTGTAAACATTACACCAGATTGTCTATTTGGCAATGCGCCTTTTCTTGCAATATGCACAGGATAATAATCTGCGAAATCAGTAGAATCCCCCCTGCTAATTCCCCAAGTTGCAGTAGCTGTATCAGGCATAAAAGACGCAGCACTCAACAATGTCTCAAACATCATTCCGTCTATCTGTTGAGCTGGAGTAAATAAATATTGCACAGACGGACTTACTATTTTGTGAGACAGAGATGTTATAACAGGCCTAATTATGTCCGCTCCATCCCAGCCATCTTTCATTCTGATTCGGTATTCTAAAACAAGTATAAGTTTTTTAAGAACAAATGGAACACCAGATTGCAATGTATACCATTGAGAAAAATTAATTCTGTCTACAGACCACCTTATCTCAATACTGCAGGATGTTCCATTTATGTCGGTGCTAGAAGGTGTAAAAGTGCTATTGATTTCACTTACCCAAGTGAAATCACTGAAATCATAAATCTTACTTAAAGATGCTTCAAAAATACTGAAATTTCCGCCATGTAGAATGGAAGTTTCACTTTCATCCCAGTCACTTTCTTGTGAAATATAAAAGTGATTCCCGCCAGTACCTGCTGTCATTGAACGTAAATGTTTTTCTGCTTGAGATTTACCTAATCCAAAAGTAAAAATTGGTGCTCCCTGATCATCCCACGCAGAATTAGCAGACTGTATAGCAATTTCAACATTAGTTTGACCTGTGTCATCGCCATCTGCTATAATCATGGCTAATGGAACAAAGGAATTTGACCATCTTTGAACTACAAATTCTGACACATCTAAATACAAACTAATTGTATCTCTCAGAGAATCTTGATCAACAGAAGAAGAAGGATATGTAGGAAAACTATCTGCCCAATCACTTCTAATTGACGGAATAATTTCTGACCAGAAATCGTAAATTTCTTCAAGTCTCAAACACCCAATTGAATCTAAATACTGAACTAAATAATTTACTCTAAGTGAATTATCACCATCGTCTTTAAAAAATGCATCAACAATACTTTGTTGATTAAGTCCATTCAAAATTAAGGGGGCAGATGACAATAAAGTTGAATTTAATCCCCTTTGAAATAAAGCTGAGGCATAAGTCTTAACATCTGTTATAGAATTAGTAAAACCCAATGATCTATTTATTTCAATGTTGGTATAGATCCAAAAATCAACAAATGAAATTGGATACCCACCTGGATGATCCACTATTGAAGTTGTTTTAGTTCTGTTTAGTATGTTTTCAAAGAAAAGCGGTAATCGATCAGATAAATCATAACCGACCTCATCAGGGTCGCTCCAAGAGATTGAAACTGTATCGTCTACTAAAACAGCCATCAGCAGCTTAATGTCAGTAGTTAAATGATCTGAATCATTTAAAAGTACACCTTTATATGTCCCTGACAAATAATCAACATTTACTACTGTTTCAACTGGCGCAACCGGAGTATCAAAATATGCTTTGAAGAAAAAATCTTCTGTGTTACTTGGAGCCCACGCACCATTGTACCTTATTAATTTACCGTTAGTATATGCCATTTTGAAACCTTACTTATCAGTTTTAAACCACTTAACAATGTGGTGATCAGGATTTGTAATTGTATTTTCTTCAGAATCAAGCTCTCTTGCAACTAATGCATAGGTAGTTGTAGTTGACAAACCATTTACATTAATTATAAATGATTTGAAAGATGGATATTCTATTTCCCAAGCTGATAATTTTTCAGGCAATAAATATTGATTATTTTCATTGTAAATTCTAAAATCTCCAAATCTAACTACTCTATTTGGCACTGATTCTAGATCTCCATCTATTTCATCTTTCAAACTTAATCTATAATATCTGTGGTTGCCAATGTTATCAGTTGTATTTACTGAAGGCGGACTTGGAGCACCTAAAGCAGGACCCGTTCCTTGGTCGTTATAAATTACAGGGCTTGTAATAGGATTGATAGTAGCTAATAAAGTTTCAGTTCCATTAGTTCTTCCATAAATTTTATAGCCAATAGCACCTGGCACGGGAGTCCAAGAGATAGAAATATAATTACTGGAATTTAAAGTTGAATTACCAATTCTGCTTATTGAAGCTGCAGTTGATTCTCCTAAATATGTAAATGAAGTGACCTTGTAATAATAGGTAACAGTATTATCGCTCGCCCCCATAGTAGTAGCAGATAAATCATTTGGGCCATTGATTTCAACATCAGATAATTTCCAAATAACATCTTCCCATCTGCCAGCTCCGCCATGTATGGGCATCCTAAAATTATCAACAACAGTCCAGCTAGAACCATCATCAGAATAATCGAGAACTAAAGTTGGAATTTGTGTATAGTACACCTGTGCTATCATCTTGTCAATGCGCTTACTAGTAGTCATGTCATAAATAGCAGTTATGCCAGCATTTCCACTTAACCCAGTGTTTTCAGAAAATTCATAAGTCTTTTTGTCATACTCAAGATTGTCTGTAAGTTTTTTTGTAGCAACTATGGAGCCGATGTTTTCTTGATAATTTTCCGCAAATCCTAAGTTGGTAGTACTGGCATTGCTTACTGCAAGCGGACTAGATAAGTTTGGCACATAACTGCCACCAACAAGGGTAGTATTATAAATGCCTACAGTAATTACATTTTCCAATGCAACATTAGAATCTTCTACATCATCTCTTCCCAAAAATAATGATACTTTATTCAAGGTAGAAGATGCAGGTATGAATGTCTGAGCTAAATATCCATTTGTAAAATATTCGCCTGAATCAATGGTGCTTCTAATGTCTGTGCAAGCTTCGCCAACTGCTGGTTCTTCATCGGTTTTATACCATGTATCGCCTTCATCATTGGAGTAAAATAAACCATCATCAGTAGCAGCTAAAATACAGTTTGGTCCAAGAGATTTCAAATCATTAACTGGCGTATCTGCAAAATTAATTCGTTCGCATCTTTCAAATGTTCTTCCATCATCGTATGATCTAAAAACACCTAAATTGGTTCCAACATAAATTTTATAAATAAACTTTTCATCACCAATTTGTTCAGTAGCAGTAGCGAAGCATGTACATGAAATCCCTTTTAAATTGTGATTAGATACATTGAAATCAGCTGTACTGGCATCTGCAGGATCACACCATCTCCAGTTTATAACTGTGAATACGCCATTGGATGTTAGAATTATAATTGGCACAGGCGGCTGGTTGCTTTTTTGAGGCTTAGGACTATTAAAAATTTTATAGTATTTTATTGATACTAATTTTGGCGTTCCATTTGGAAGTGTAATAGTTATTTTATTTGGATTTGCACCAAACATTTCTCTTCCAGTAAGAATAGATTTGTAGCTTGTGCCAGATCTATCACCTTCGCACACGCCGTAGAGGCCTATGTTAGTACATAAATAGAGGGCATCGACGAGAACCTGCTTAACTCCTCCTTGCCCATCATCGACAAGTCTATAAAACTTTTGTTTATAAAGACCATAAACATTTTTTTCATCTAAGGGATCAAAATGATCAGAAATAAATTCTCCTGTGTTTTTATTAGTGCGGACAAAAGCCAATCCATCATTTTTGCCAAAAGCTGAGAATGTGTAATCATTTCCCCAATCTCCTGATGAGTGATCGTAAACTGCTTGGGGATAAAAAGAATTAAGTGACCAGCTATCATCAGATTGCTGCTCGAACAAGCCTAAATCAGTGCCTGCCATTAAATAATTAGTTGTATCTGATTGTTTAATAAAATAAACTTTACTAGAGCCATCTAAAGCTGATTCTTTTGACCATCTATCATTAGTTCCGTCATAAATCCAAATTCCATTATTTGTACCCAGTCTCATTTCGTTGCCAGAGCTTGACGCATTATAGATAAAGTAGAATGAACTCGGAGGGGTTGCGGAATTGTCTGCTGTAGGAATAAGCCCAACGTAAAATGTAGAAGAGCTATTTCTAATGTCTGGAGGCATTGTTGAAAAATCATAAAATAATGCATTTTTCGGCCCCCTTGTTGCTTGTTCTGCATAAACTGGCATAGGCTCGCCTACAAAATTATCAAACAATTTAGGCAGGATTAGTTCACTTGAAATTTCATCTTTTGCACTTTGCAAAGCCACAGATAATTGGGATAAATTAGCACCTGCAAGTGAATTCAAATGGTAAAACTGATTAGAATAGGCTTCTGTTATTTTATCTTCTATGCCTAACAGTCTTCCTTCTATAACCGAATAAACTTCAGTCACAATTGCTGGCAAAATTATTGAATTTGAAGGTCTATTGTTTAATAAATAAATCTCTCTTAAATTAGTTGTTGCATTTATTGTAACTTTAACATTAACTCTTTCAATTACATTTCCAGGAGTATAAATAAGATCAAGCAATGTAGTATTTAAAGGTATGTTGCCGGGAGTCTCTACAAAAATTTGTGTAGTACCACCTTTTGCTGCAGCCGGTAAATCTTGCTGTAATCTAGTAAGCAAAACATCAGTTTTTACGGTATTACTTAATTCAGCATGGGGTGTATTGCCAGTATTTGAAAGATACTTGTTGAATTTTGTTATAGTAATTTGTACTTTGTCAGAACCAAGGTTTGATGTCAAAAATATAATTTTGCCTTCATTTGGAACTAAAGAGAAAGGAACTTCTGTGTTTTCGCCATTTATGTAAACAAGAGCATTGGCGTCTTCATCCCATGGATCGACATAATAGTTTACAAATTCATTTTCATAAATAAAAGAAACACCTAAATCAACTTCAGAATTAAAAATAACCAACTGATAGTTTTCATTTAAAGTATAGTTTGTAACCAAGCCTGTAAGTGTGGTCTCGTCGGATGAAATTCCAAAAGTTTTTTCATTATAAATATTTGGCAAGTTGGCTTCTAGAATTTGCGAAGTCAATCTTTTCCATGTTATGTCAGTTATTTTCCTATTATTTACAACAGGAATCACATAACTCAAAACACCAGGAAAAATAGAAGTTCTTGTTGGACTAGAAGTTATTTGGACAGTGTATACAGTTACACCAGCAACAACAGAACTTGTTACATTAACTCCAATCTCAATAGAAGCAACACTCGAATTTAGCTCAAGTGTGCTATAGCCGTTCAACAAGGATGCATTTCTAACTATTAAATAAGAGTCAGAAATGCCCAAATCTGAACTTAGCCTTACTTCAAGATTTTTATCTATGTTTGATGTGTAAAATAAGCCTTCTTTTGATGCAACATATAAATAGGAACCTTTGCTGCTATCAAAAAAAGCTGAATTTATTTGTGATTGTAAATTTGTATTCCAATTTGCTTTTTTGACTATTGGATAATTCCATTCATTTTCAAGAGTTAGTACTTTTCTGTCTGTAATAATCCATGGATTATTATTACTACAAATTATGTATTGATTTGTAGTTGTGCGCTCTAATGCTTTTTTGAAATATAAAGTACCTGCAGTCTCAAAAATTGGATTTAAGTATAATTCTTCGAAAGAAATTGCATCCGTTCCAATATTTATAGAAGAGTTGGAAGGAACACTTTGCTCAGTATACAAAAATGTCCAAGCGCTTCTAGCCCAATTCAAGCCCCCTAAAATTGAAATCCATTCATCACCTTCTGTCAAATAGGTACTAGAAACATTAGTCCAAACACCATTAGAACCAGTACCTACAGATGTGACTTCATAAATGCCGTTTTCTGTTTTATCGTCTTGCATTCTAACAAGTATTTTGTTACCGATGCTTAAGGTCACTCCATCAACTTTATTGGGGGCTGCTGTAAAAGATGACAAATTTGAATTTAATAAAAAGTTACAATCAACCTTGTTGCCTGTGCTATACCTAGTTGTTGTAAATGAAGTAAGTGGCCTGTCCCAATAAGTAAGAGTAGAATTTGTGGAAACACTTTCTATAAATCTAGCAGTATGACTAATATAAACTTTATTATCGGTAAACCAAAGCAAATTGTTTGCAGACAAACCTCTGATCCACATAAAACCTTTTGCAGGTTCGGATGAAACCAGATTTGTAGAAGAATATTCACCCGATGAATCGTGTACACTAAATCCTTTGTCAGATCCTATGTAAATTGTTCTGTCATAGTCGTACTTAATTGAACCGTCCTGATTATCTACTCTTTGAGTTACTATTTCACCTATAGCATAAATTTGCTTATTTCCAGTGACATCTGGCCAAGCTTCTGACCAAGCCCAATCGCCATCCCCCTGATTTTCAAGAATCGTTGCAGTGTAAAGACCGTTTGTTGTTCCCAAATATAACAGTGTGGAATATTTATATTTAACTAAAGCATTTTCTTCATAAGATTCAATTTGAGTTGATGCTAAAAATGATTTTGCAAGTATTTGAGTTGGATCACCTGCAATAAATGGCATTTTGAGCTTTGACCAAGTTGAGCCATTATCAAAAGATCTGAAAACTTTACCTTGGTTAGTAAGAGCGTAAATGGTTTTGAATTTATTGGCTGTGCCGTTTACACTAATCGATCTCATAATGTTATCTTGGATGTCAATTATTTCTCCATCGTCAGGATTCCAAGATAAATCAAAATTTATTTTAGATAAGCTCTTGCCAGAAAAAAGCCCCCTTTTAGTGCCGAAGTAAAATACCCCAGGCTTGTTCACAGAGGTGTTGATAGTATATATTTCAGTGCCGAATTGCAAGTCTTGTGAAACATCTTCAGGGAAAAACCGTAATTTGTCACCAGAAGCAAATAATCTTTTAGAAGGTCTTATAAAGGCATTTTCTTTAAATCTAGCTAAACCAACATGGTCCAAAGGAGCTAATCTATTAATGCTAACATCATTTTTGCTAAATAATGAAGCGCTGATGTCTTTCAATCTTGATGCATTTAGACTACCAGTAATTTCTCTGCCAATTTTTTCTAAAATAATATAAAACGAATCAGATGTAACTGGCGTAAAATTGGTAAATGAAATTGTGCCTTCACTTGGCTTCACAATGTAAAAATTAGAAGATAGAAGAACATCATTGTAATAAACTGAAGCGGAAAGGTAACTTCCAGAATCCCATTTGAATAATCTTGGTGTTGACCCACCTTCTCCGCCAAGAGCGTTGCCAGATTCATTTAAGTTATCAGTTAATTTGATAATATTGTCGGTGATAATCGAGCCTGGTTTGATTGTTAGTTTTTTTTGTGGTGATAATGGTAAAGTTATCTGTATGATTGATTCTTTTAATAAAGAATTTCTCAAGTAAAGTTTCCCAAGAGATGAATTTAAACTATACTGACTTTGACCTAATAGCAGTCCATCAAGTCTTACCTCTGGAAATCCATAATCGTCTTTGTTCCAACTTGTAACTACATTTCCATTTTCATCAAATGTTTGAAAAATAGTGGAACCTACAGGGCCTTTTGCAAAAAGCAATCTTGAAGTTGACAAATTTATTTTAGAAGGATGATTACTTCCTCCTAAGTGAACATGCCTATAAAAAGATTTTCTAAGAGCAGCCTCTAATGCGCCCTCTAAATTTTCAAGTTTATTTCTCCTGTCGTCATATTCAACAGTATCAACAATTACATTAAAACTATCTACTTTATCTATAACTTGAACTGAGGCAAGGTATGTTGCAACATTGTATGAATCATAGTTATAATCTGGCACTAAAGGGCTTACAATTAAAGTCTTACTTTCTGTTGCCAAACATGGGCTTGCAGTTGCCCAAACATAATAAATGTTTTGATCAAAGTACCTAAAATAAACATTTTCATTTGAAACCGCTTTATAAAGCCCTACTATCCCATCGCCAGGAGTTACTCGCACACATTGTTCAAATGTATTTTGAAAAGCTACATTTGAGGAATCTAATGTAAAACTATTTTTATTAATGTCCAAAGACCAAATAGTTTTGTAATTTGTAGTACCCCCAATAACCCAATAACAATTATAACTTGTTCTCGAAGCTATAAATTCAGCTGATGTATTCAAATTTACATCACGGGTTAAAATCCAGTTGCTTGAATTTGATCCAACATTTGTTACAATATAGATCCCATTTTGTGAAGCACTACTTTGATTTTTAACTAATACATAGTTATTAACTTCCAAAGATACAGAATCAATAACAATGGCTTGCTGTGTTGAATTATTTGTTAAAGTTTTTGTTGTACCATTATAAGTTGCATTAAGATTCACTGTAGTGGCAGCCGCACACAATCTAATAGGCTGCATTAACATGGTTGAAATTCTTCTTCCCAAATAAGAATCTGAACTCTCTAAATAACCATCTATTAAAGCAATTTGTTCTTTTCTTATTGTCTCATTCAAAACAGAAGAATAAGAACCGCTAGATACTAATTTTGTAACTTCCCAGCCAGTCCTGACACCCTGACCTATAAAACTATAAAGTCCTCCAATTTGCTTGTCAGATGTAAGCATATTTGTTTCATCATTATATGCGTATAGAACATCTCCAAACTCATGTGTATAGAACTGGTAAATAGGGGTAATCTTTGCCATAATTAGTACAACTTAACGAATCCTTGAATTACTTTGAACGGCCTATCTTTTCTAGCAACGGCTCCGCCATTTGTATTATCATAATCTCCTGTGTTAAATTCAATTGTTTGAACTGAATCACTATCTATAGATTTGACAATACCTATGTGATCAGGCAATGTATCAGAATCAAATTGAAAAAGCACTAAATACCCAGGCTTTACCAATTTTCTATTAGCAGATGAGTTTGGTAACCATTTTTTTTGCTTGATTGCAAAATCTCGTATTCTAAAACATGACGGACTCGGTAAAAAGTATCTGTTTCTCAATGTAGGCAAAACAGATTTAAATACGCCAATAGCATTATCAGCATTATATTCAATTTTTGATAGATTGCATAAGTTTTTTGCAGCAGCAAAACTTAATCCTGCTGCACAGTAAGGCATCCACTTGCTACCATCTTTAACACCCAAATTGAATAATTTTAAAAATCTAGCAACTTGATCTAAATTTTCAGATCTGTTTATACCAACATATTCTGAACAAACTTCGAGCAAATTTAAAGCAAAAGTTTTACTGTCATAAGTTGCTAAAGATTCAAATAATGCATCTGACAGAATTCCCTCTTCTGCTAATTTATCTATGTCAACATCGGGAATTTCATGATCTAGCAATTGTGCGTTTTCTTCCATGATTAATTTCCTTTATACATCTGGGACATCTGGATTCATCCAGTACAAATCGTATTCTCCGGTATCTAATTGAACTGCAAATTCATCTACTATAGCAGCGGTGTCAGGCAAAGCAATGTTCCCTGCAGAATTTAATAAAATTGCAAATCTTATGTACCTGCTTGGCGTTGGTAACTCAAAAACTGAATTTGGACTTATGTCTGTATACTTTGAAATGTCAAATGAATCTGATAAAGTTTCACTTGTCAAGTACTTAAATTGAATTTGGCCTCCATTTGGCGCGCCATTAAATGTTAATAAACCTCTTCTAATTTTTGGATACGGAGTAGAAAGGTATTCTGATGCTGTATCAAATCTCTTAGTAAAGAAATAAGTATCATTTGCAGAGAAATAGCTTAATGTTACAAAGTTTAATTTTGGAGATACATTCTGAGAAGCAGAAGATAACAAAACTCTAAACTGTAACCACTTGCCTCTAAATGCCTGAATGCTATAAGTTCTATTTATTAAACCTGCCAATGATGTTGTCTCAATAGTTGAGTAAGTGAATGGTATTCCCCAATCTTGCAGCAAACAATCGTCTCTGTTGTCTGCAGATCGAACATAAATGTCAACTTGTAGTCCATATTCATCTCCAGAAGCAGGTGCCGAAGTTGTGGCAAAATGCATTTGAGCACTTAACTCATCCCATCTGTTCAAAGAAGGAGCATAGAAAGGCTCTGACTCATAAATGCCTGTTTGTCTACTTGTTTTTGAAGGAGCATATAAAGCCGATGTCGCACTAGGGCTTGCGTAAGTATTTCTCAAGCTAAGCAAACCATTTGCAGGTGAAATTATAGTTACAAAAATTTCATCTGTTTCTAATTGCGCAGCAGCAAAAGTTATTGTGCCATCATTATTATTAGTAAAACCACTTGTTATCAAAGTTTTTGTTCCACCTGAAACAGTAGTTTTATAAACTTGAATGTCATCATCAGAAGTCCATTTTCTGACAGTGGTGTATGTGATTTCGTCTGAAGTTGTCGTTGGCTGGAAAAGGTAAGTTTTTGGTATTCTTACTTGATAAATTTTACCTGTAAAATTTTCTACAGTAGTCTCATTGGCAGATGGAGAACCGAAAACAATCGAATCAATAATGACACTTGTATTTACATTTTGAGCAAGATCTCTAACTTGTAAATAAATGTTCTTTTCGTCTGTGGTAAATAAATTTAAATCAACTTTATAAATTTTACCGTCAGAACCCACACCATAAACTTCTCCATTTAAATACGCAACATCATTAATTGTTGCATTGGCAGGCTTGAACGTATCATAAAAAATGCCGTAATCGACATTATATGCAAGAACATTTCTGTTCAAATTTGTAGTTACAACCCAGAAAAATTCTTTATCAGGACTGTCAACAAAATCTAAAAATTTAAATCCTAATGGAGCACCTTCTTGGAAAGGTCTGGCAATAGATTCTGGCTCGCCATTTGAATTAAAAGTATAGACATAAATACTTCCATCCGAAGTACCAGCCCATAATTCTGATGTACCAGAATTAAATTTAATGGTGTCAACTCTGTCTTGCAAAGTGTTTATAGACAGAGTGTATGTCACTCCATTGCTTGTGTAGTAAATCAAACCCTTTTGAGAACCTGTCAGATTTGATCCAAGCCCAATAAACAAATAATTTGTATTTCTTCCTAAAGATAAAACTTGGAATGCTCCAAATGATCTTCTTTGCAAAGAAACACCATTGTAGTTATATAAATAACCTACTCCACCAGAATCAAGCCCAGTGCCTATCCAAAGTCTGTTCCCGAAAGATTGCAAAGACTTTACTGGAGGTAATCCCGTTAAAATTATGGGGGCTGTAAAAGTAAGACCAGTTGATGATTCTAAAACACTTCCATTTTCAAGACCCACATACAACCTAGCATTATGAGACGCTATGGCATTGATAGTCGTAGAAGAAGCATTGTAAACCAGTGTTGGGTCTCCAGTGGCATCATCAATATAATAAATCTTATTTCCAACAACTGCTAAAAGCCTTTCTTTAAAAGTAAAAAGCTTGCTTCCAGAACTTGATTCATCTACAATGCTGAATTCACTCCAAGATCTTGAAGAATTTATAATATCCCAGTCATAAAAAGCAGTACCATCACGAAATGCTATCCAGCCCTCATCTTGGGGGTCTAATAATTCAGAAGGAGGAAAATTTGCCTCTGCAAATTCTTGAGCATCTCTAAAATCACTAAAATGAGAAACTCTAATAGCTTCACTTCCTGAAATTGAATCTTTCGCAGAAATAGTTGCTAATCCAGAATTTGTTCTGTAATAATAATCTCCACGGTATCTTATCCTAACTGCATACAAAGACAAGGCTGTTTGGAATACATATCTAAAATACTCTAAAGTACCACTGCCAGCATACATATAAATTAAAGGGGTCCAAGAAGATGTAGAGGTTTTCTTGACTTCTATAACATAATTTTTTGAAACGCTTGCTGTAATTCCAAATTCAATAGACTTAACAGTTGGATAAGCGCCAGAAGTTTTACTCAGATAATTTACAAGATTATAATTATAACCGTCGCCAATTGTTTCATAAGCATTCGGATCTTCCGCGCCCCCTAAAGTAGATGCTTCGCGAACAGTGCTTTCAAAAACATCTTGAACAAAATATGTTCCTGGTAAAATGTTTGCAGGGGTTTCAGTATCATTGTTGGTTGAGTAACATCCAAAATAATGCACATACATTCCATTCATGGTATTTGCATTATTTTGGTGCAAAAGAACATCGCCGGTTGGAGCATCAGTGTCATAAGTGACCGGAGGTGTCAAAAAACCATATCTTCTCTCATAAAGTATACCATTTGGTATGGACCCAACAAAATTATTGGAAGCCCAAGCAATTGGATCAAAATATCCATAAGGGTATTCAACATCACTTATGTCAACTTCCTGATTTTCAAATGCAATCATTGAATCTGGGGTAGCAGAATTGTTAGTTACATAATCTGTCCCGCCAGGGTAATAACTTACAGTAACATTTATGTTTTTCTTAACTGGAGATGATAAATAAACGATGTAATTATTTCCAGCGTCACTCTCAATTTTCGAAAATAAAAGAGATGTCGTACCAACTGTTATAGTCCCTGTGGTAGATAATTTCCAGGCTCCCACATTTAATGAAGTGCCTTCAGTAACATACACAGTCATTTCTTTTAATTCAGAATATGTATCTGCGTCAGTGACACGAGTTAAAACCCAAGCTGTAGTTGAAGCTACGCCAACAGTACTTAATCTATAAATACCATTTTTAGGACCATTAACAGTTCCTGTAAAATTTTTGACCAAAACTCTGTCATTCAATGCAAGAGTTACACCATCAATAATTAAAACTTCTTGGGCTCCAGTTAAAGTTGCACCAACACCTAATGTGCCATTATTGTAAGTTGCTGTTAATGCAGCGGTGGTCGCAACCCTACAAGATGTTTTGAAATTTGTATAGTCTCTTTCTATTTTGATTAATGGGACAGAAATACCATCAAATTTTATATCAAAAAACTTTGGATTTAAAGCAGGTAAGACAGGAGACGGATCCAAGCTGAAAGACAAAGTTATGGTTTTGCCATCAGCAGATGCAATAGCTGAAACTAAACTGGGGGCAGAGTCAACAAGAGCTTTAAATTGATTTTCATCAGATAATTTGCTTACATCAGCATTTGCTGATACAGACTGAGGATTGTCAATTTGATCTTGTTTCTTATTTTTGCTAGTGTTTTTCTTTATTTTATGCCAACTCATTGTAATTATTATTTTACAACTGATGCACGTTCAAACCTATCAAATTTCAGATGGCAAAGAATTTTGATTAGTAATAACACCAACTTGACCAGAAACAAGCAGAGTGTCTCTATATGAAACTGCTGCCAAAGCTCTAATTAAGCCCTTCGTAGTGCCTATTTTAGATGCATTGGGGCTTTCAAGTTTCCAAATTTCTTTATCTGGAATATAAGACCAAGCTTTAAAAATAGATTCTTCAGGACTATCTGTCGCGGCTTTGTTGTAATAACCATCTGTCAAGCACCAAGCAGAACCAGAATGAGTTAAAATTTTTCTAACACCGCCTGCCGATGGGAATCTGAAAGATGGATAAAATCCTTGTTTTTCTGCAAAAACAGGGGGTATCACATGACCAATATGATACCTGGTCAAACCCCAAATCCAAGTGGAACTTGAAGGATCTGGAGCTAGTTTTCCAAATCTGATGTAGGATTTATCTGTTTGCTGAACTGCAAAATCATCTTGCTCTATAATTGGATCTTCATAATTGCCAACCCAAACTCTCAAGTCTGTTCTGTCGGTACCAGAAAGAGCGAGTCTTATCGGTGTAAGCTCTCTTGTTATAGTAAAATGGCCTGCATTTGTTAAAACAGAAACATAATCAATTTCTATAGTTGGTTTTAAGTTAAATTGTATTTTTGAAAAATCTTCGAACTCAAAATATAGTGACCTCACGGGACCAATCCAAGATGGATTTATTAAAAATGTTTCATATTGATTTTTTATAGACATGTAAGTAGTTGTAAATCTATAATCTTCAAAACTTTGTATGGATCCGTTGCTACTCCAAAAAGTTCTCATTTTGATTGTTGGATTAAAAATTGTTGTATTATAGGTAATTTCTGTCAAACCTAATTTAAGCATTCCATCATAGTGCATGTAGAAGATTTGATTTGCAAATGTGCCATTAGTGACTTTGATTCTTGAATTATTTTTAAGATAAGCATCTGGAGTATAAAATGGTTTATTTGATGAATTAGTTGTAGCTAAAGTCCATGCGCCAGATTTAACAATGTAAACTCCATTTAACTTTGGATCGTTTTGAGATTTTACTAAAACTCTATCATTTGCAGAAATAGAAACTGTGCCAGTCACTTGATTGATTGCAGTAGTGCCAGACAGTGTAATGTTTTCAATTGTTGCAACCTTTACAGTTTCATCAAAATCAGGAATTGTATCTTGGCTTTGATCTACTACATCAGAAAATTTAAGCCTTACTAATAAATAAGTGTTAGTGTCAGCTATGAAGGGAGTTAAATTTTCTACACCTACAATTGGATCGCCTTTCAAACCTACTGAAAGTGTTGACGTAATTTCTAAATAATGATCAATACCAACGCTTGTGTTTACATCGGTATTGTAAAAATCAACAAATGTTTCTCCAATAATTATAGAGCCTTCTTCAGAATACCAATAGAAAATCTTACCTTTATTGATTGCTCCATTAACAAGAGGATTTGTGCCTAATTGCATTAAACTATTTTTCGACATTTCTGAAGTTTCGTCAAAAATTGTTGACCTTATCAATTTTGCTTTTTGATCACTTTCCCCTGAATTTGATACTTCATAAAGACCATTTTCATTTTTATTATTTTGATTTTTTACTAAAATAAGAGTGGGATCTCCAAGATAGTATTTACTTAATGTGACATTAAAATTAGCATTGCCTGTTGCAGGATCTCCTGTTCTTTTTTCTATGTTTCTATCTAAAATTGCAACCCAGAAAATCCAATTGTAATTGAGTGGATCATAAAAATATTCTTTTTCAAACTGAATGATTTTACCAAGTAATCTTTTTTTCCCACTGACATCAATATACAAATATTTGCCAATAACAGGAGAGATTTCACCATAGCTCAAATAGGCAAACTCAGCTAAATATACAGAATTTGTCTTTAAATAAGGCGTAGAATAATTGAAGCCTATAAAATCAACATAAGTAACAAAATTGGAACCTTCTAAAATAGTAACACTGTCTATTATTTGATTTCCTACTGAATTAAATTCTAAGTAAGCTCCTATGCCAGGAGATGCTAAATTAGGTCCAGCATAATATGTAGTATTTAAATTTGCTGTTGTTGCTAAAGTAACATCAATAATGTTTTGTTTTCCAGGAACAGCCAGCGCCCTAACGGCTGAGAATTTTTTAGCTATCCAACCTTGTAAGCTTGCAGTTCCATATCCACCTGGTTCAAATTGATTAGTATCTTCACTTGGTGCTTGCGCTGCATAATTCCAAATTTTAATGACTCCCATTTGCGGCATTGTTTGTTCTACTAATGAATAAGGCGTAAAAATATCATCTCTATCAATAAATGATTTTGTTACTGAAGATGTTCCACTAGTGACAATTACTGATGTTGTAGAAAATTTAACATTAACTATGTGATAACCATCAGCAACTTCAAAGCCTTGATACCCATCCCCCGCTGAGTGTCTCAATTCAAAATCAATACAAAATGGTTCTTTTTCGGTTGGTTTACGATTAACTGCTTGTTCCCAGTCTGAGCCATCTTCGGATGTAAAAACTGTTGATTGATTTGCAAAGCCAGTTAAAGAAATAATTTCTCTTGAATCACTTTCTGAGGTTTTTTCATCTATTTTGATGGATTTTAAAATTTCTGATTTATTTCTAGGGTTAGTATCACCATTGTAATAAAATTGCCATCCCCAACCTGCAGGATCTTGAACAAAAGCTTTAGTAAATTGAGTAACAGACCAAGGAGAAAAATAATGGGCAAAAGAAAATTTGCTAGTGGACCACGAGTTATTATCAATTCCTACTTCAATATAGTCATCAGTGGACAAATAAAATGTTTTATTTATGTTTGATGAACCTGATAAAACATTAACATAAGTATTGCCCTTAATCTTTGATTGATAGTAAAAGTCCATTGCTCTAGTCAAAATTGTTTTTTGGCTCCCACTTCCAACTTGAGTAACTAAATAAATACCATTATGCAATGCATTTGCTTGATTTTTAATCAAAATTCTATCATTCACGCTTGGGGTGCTTCCATCTATGGACAAAGATGCATTAGTGGTCCTTGTTAAAGTTGTATTAGCATATGTCCATGTGCCCGTTAAAGCGACAGCAGTTGCGTATTTTACATCTGTTAGCATAGTGCATGAAAAGTCGTTGTCACTAATTATTTCATTATTCAAACCTGGCAATGGTCTTAGTTTTTCAGTGTAGCTGTGTATTTCAGGCCTATCACCAATGCCTGCCAAAACTTGGTTTGCTATTGTGTGAACATCTGATACTGGTAAAACTGATGATTCGTAAACATCGATTTCACTTTTTTTCAAATTAAGAATTTGTGTATTTTCTGTAACTTTAGTTTTGTTTGTCTTGTTAAGTTTTCGATTATATTTTAAAACTTTACCAGCATCAGTACCAATAAAAAGGGCATCATATGCAGATGTAAATGATGTTACCGTGAGAGTTTTGTCGTTTAATGGCTCCAAGTTTAATCTTTCCCATGAATTAATTGTTAAAAATTCATCAATAGGAGATCTAAACAAAAAGCTTTTAACTCCAGTCCCTAAATAAATGTAAGATTTAGTCTCATGCATAAATTGATGAAGCTTAATCGCTGTTATTGGAATTTGATTCCCCTCTAAATCAGAAGTTTCAAAAATTGGACCAGAAATATTTAATCCATCATAAGACCATAGTTTGCCAGTACCGGACCCTAACAAGATTCTGTTTTTAAGAGCAAGCATTTTGAGAATAGCTCTTTCTCCAGATGGCCCGAGATTGGCGACTTGCTCAAATGAGTTTGAATTCCATTTCCAAATCTGAGCTTCAGAATGGTAAATAGTACATTCAAATAATGACGTAGGTGTTGATGAAGGTAGGTTCATCACAACTAAGTAACCTTTTGATGAATCTACATAAAATTTAGGAGCAGAAACAGTTTCATCATTTGCCGAGGCAGCTCTATTATATTCTATGTCGTTTATAACAAGAGTAATTGTGTCATTTTCTCCTATAAAAATCTTTCTATTGTATAGGCCAGTAGCTAAGGATTTTATTTCATAAGCATTTTCATTTTCCCCTTGCCAAGAAGTCACGGGCACAAATGTCAGTTCAGAAGGTGAAAATTCATAAAATTTGATTGCAGATAAATAAACTGATTCTATGTTAGTATTTGGATCACTCCATGTAATTTCATCAATTATCAAAAAGTCTCTATCAAATTCTGTTATTCCAAAAGCACTAAATTCATTTCTACTTAAATATGAATTTTTATAAAGAGTGTTCCAAGCACCAGAAGGCTGCTGAGCATTGTTTCCATAATCTCTAACTTGTACTTCAATTCTTTTGATTCCAGCAACATTCGCGGTATTAAAGTAGTTGCCAGAATCAGGATATGAAGGATTTTGATCACCGCTCATCAATGAAAATGTATTTGTGGAATTTGATACAAGCGGTCTTTTAATAATATCAGAATATGGATACCAAGGAGAATAATCTCCTATACCACTTCCGTCAATCAATCTGAATCTTACGTCTTTTACTGAAGAAATACCATCACTACTGGAAATTTTAACAATAACTTCCGTTTGATTTGTATAGTCAAGAGCTATACCATCTGGTGCAATAATTTCAACTTCAGATGTAGGAGAAGTAGTATCAACCAAAGCCATAAGCTGCGCATTTACATTTATTGGGTAAGATTGAGTTATGTTTCCAACCTTGTCCATAGTTTCTACCCAAATTCTTCTAGGGCCATCTGTTCCCATGTTTTGTGGATCATTGTCTAGTGAATTTGTATATGGATCATCTTTGCCATCTGGTTGCTTCCACCAAGAGCCGTAATGATAAACTGAATATATGACCTCATCATCAATTAAATTACCTGAATTGTCTCTTTTTTTGAAAGAATCCCACTCCAGCCACTCTGAATAAAAAACTGCACCGTAATCTGTTTCTTTAGCTATTCTGAAAAGCCAGCTACCAGACTTATTATCGCCAGCGCTAATATTTAAAACTGTTGATCTGAGCCCTGGATTTATAGCAGTAGAAACGCCAGGTCTTTTTATATAGTCTAATATGAGTTCCTCATCCGAAGTGGATGGCCCCTCCAAATCTATTATGACTGGTCTAGACAGACCAGAGGCATCAGAAGAAACTAATGCATGTGATTCTCCAATAACTCTCATTTGCAAGGTGGCTCCATCGAATACATTTTCATATCTTTCTCTGTAGCCATGAAATAACTTAAACCATAATGATGGAATTATTTGCCAACCAGTACCTTGTAAATTTCCAGCTGGTATTCCTTCAGGAAGTGCTGTATCTGAGTAATCTACAAAAACTTCTCTTGAGAGTTTGTCAAAAGATTTGGCTCTAGCTAAATTAACACCTCTTGGAACTTTAATAACTAAATAATATTTTGTATCAGCAGTAAGTGAGTCTGTTTCGAAAGCTGCACTAATGTCAAACTGTATTAAATTATTATTTGGAACATTGAAGCCCGCTTGTGCTAAATCTGTTTGTGTTTTTAATTCTCCATCAATCCAACTTGCTGTAATTTCAGATCCAACGTAACTATTAACATCAGGCGTAGCAGGGGTTGTATAATTGAATATTTTGATCTTCGGACCATCTAAAAAATCATCCGACGTGTTGTCCCGTCTTGTATCCTCAACTAATAGCTCTAATAAATGAGGATAAAGAACAGATTCGCCAGTTGTTCTTGATCTAGGAATAAATTCTTGCACTAAGTATCTATAGCTTAAAGTACTATGATTAGATTTATATGCGAAATCTCTAAACTCTGTATTACCCGACAACAACATTTGACCTAATAAAGGTTTTTGATATGCTGCACCACCTATCGACTTCATAAAATGTCTTTGATTAACTAAATCTGTTTCTTCAACATTCATTTTAGGGGGCAGCCCGACAATGTCCACATCTCCAACATATGCTCTTGAATTAGCGTTTGTTGGAGAAGATGTTTCTGTTCCAAAATCTAAATCTAGATTGGTTCTTGCTCCCATAGCTACATACCAACCCATGCCCATCCTTGCAGATGGAAGTTCTGCTGATTGTTTGTAACTTGTTATCAATTCATTGTTTTTTTTGATTGTAATCCATGTACCGCTTCCTAAAATAGGAGCATTGCTTATTGTTAATTCTATTTTTTCAGCAAAAGCATTTTTGAATTTAGAAAAATAGTAAGGACCATAATTTTGTCCGTACGCATCAAAATAGGATGTTGGCTGATCAGTAAGATAAAGTAGATTATTATTTATAATTCTTTTTACCTTGCCAATAAATTTAGCTTGATGATTAGGATCATAAGGATCTGCCGAATATAGAAGATCTCCTACTGATATTTCTGTCAGAAAATTAGTAGCTGTCCCTTCTTCGTCCCGTTCAAGGATCCACTCGCCGTTTGTTTTTTCAGTAGACCACATTGGCGAACCCGATAAAAGGGTCGGTGAGGTATTTTGATAAGGAGCTAAAATTTTTGTTTCAATTGAATTGTCAACTTTTCTATGAATCAGACTAATATTTTTCCTATTTTGATCGAACAAAATCATCAAAGTTGGTTTATTTACAAATTCTGATGAATTTTCGTTCGAATTGTCACATCTTGAGCCCATGGGTCTATCAGGTGTTGCTCCGGACAAAGCAGGCTCTGGGCTTAATGCTACATAAAATTGACCTTGAACTATTTTTAAATCAAAAGTAACTCTGGTTCTATCTGAAAAAGAGGGCATTGCTGCATCAACTTCAGCATATGATCTATTGTATCCATCAGTTGTTGGCAAATCAGCAATAAAATAATATCCATTTCCTCCTGGATCATGGCCTGATCCAGGCGTAGGATCATTTTCATCAAATTCAATCCAGGTTCCATTTGCTACAGCTGTTTGCCAGCCACTGTAAGATGTGTGAGTTGACAAATTAGAATCTGGCAAAATATCATCAGTTTGGCAGTCCCCAAGATCTACATCTAAAAGAACTCGTCCTGTACCATGCACGAGTTCATTTAAAGTATAATCAATTTCACCATCAACGCATTCAAACAAAATAAATGCAACAGCTTTGCCTAAAGTTGTACCGTCTGAGTAATCAAAATCTCCCATACCATTCAAAGTTGCGCTTCCCAATAAATAGGATCTTTCTTTGTCAGAATCTGGTGTAAAGTAAGCCCTCAAAATAAATTTTTCATCGTAAGTATTAGGCGTACCAACTTCAGAGGGTCTTTTAAACTTAGAAAAATACAATTCTAAATTTCCACCATCTGACAAATCTTTAATAATCTTTCTTGATATAGAAGTTGTTTGAAGTGTTGTCCCTGTGCCACTTACCCTTTTGATTACATACGATTGGGGTAAAAATCCATAAGAATTGTTAGAAACATTAATTTTTATTTCTGCCTGCAATGATTCGGATGGAGTAGTGTTATCTGTAGATTCAATTTTGCTTAATCCAAGAGTTAAATTAAATTCACATATATCATTTGGCATTTGTATTGAAACATGTGCCTGAGCAAAAAAGTCTGGTGTTTTTATTGTAGGTCTATTTGCACCCGCAGCATAAGTTGTGTGCAATCTTATTCCTTCACCTGCAGATAAGGTTCCTGTTTCTATTGTGTCCATTGCTAGGGATGAAGGAGTAGCCAAGACCATTGACCTGGTAGCAGTATCAAAATCCCACCTTCTTAATGGAGTTGGACTTGGCAAAGGGCTATCTACATCTGGAAAGATGTTTCTATAAATTGTCACAGTTCTATTAGATGTAAACTGATGTTGATATTCTGAAATAGTACTTGGCAGTGGCCTGAATTCTATCAAATCTGCTGAATATCTTGCTACACCGGTACCATACAAGTTAGAAGCACCCTCTTGCGCAGCTTCAAATCTAAATAACGTTTTTTTGCCTGTATAACCATCTGCTCTGGTTACAACTTTTGGTACTCCTGGTTTTACTCCAGTTTCTGGTTGCCAATAAATTTGATCGAAAAGACCTAAAGAATTTGGAAAATTGCCAATGTTTCCACTTGTTGATTCGGCTGTTATTTTAAAATAAACAGTAGATAATCCGCCATTAGCAGAAAGGGGCCAATTTTCAATGATAAATAAATCAGAACCTGTATTATCTACACTTCTTGATCCCAAAGATGTATTTTGAGGGTTGTGGAAGGATGCTTGATCAATCGTAAAAATAAAATTTTTATTACTACCAGTAACTTTGTTGTTAGTTATTGGATCATATGCAGTAGAATCATAAGGCCAATCAGAAATTGTTATCGTTGAATTTGCATGAAAATTTGGGTCATTGGAAATTTGCAAAGTCTTGATTGTTTTAAGATCAACAGGCTCTCTCAGATCTGTATCTACTAATGACACTCCGAATGTCAGAGTAACTTTGTTTTGATTTACATATGGAGATAAACTAAGCTTACCTGTAAAATAAGTGTCCCCCTCATTAAGAACAAAGTCATCATTTATAAATATATTATTTAAATTTGGAGGTAATACGAGTTTTACATCAATCGGCATTTTAAATTAACCAACTACAGAAAATTTTATTTTATAGTTTTTAATATTCTTTATACAGGTGTGTTGGTTCCTGTTAAATCAGAATAAATCTGCTTCTGAAGTTGATAGAACAAATTCTGTATATGTGGTTGGCAATTCATCAATTTGCATTGGGAGAGAAATTTGCTGCACAATATCTGTATATACTGAAAAATAAACAAACCCATCTACGCTGTAAATAGCATCCTCTTTATAAAAAATGTATTCACCTGAGTAAACTGAATTTTGTCCCGATGCAGATATTTTTATTAAATTAACAAAATCTGGAGCAGTCACCGTATCCTCGCCATTTGGCAAATAAATTAACAATTTGACTGAAGAATCAGGCAATTCTTGATTACAAACAACTCTAAAAAACATTTTTTTAGACATTGGGCCATTGCCCTCTTCGTAATATGTCAATTCTTCTAAAGATAAATCTGGGTCAAACACTGGTACAGTAGAAATAATAGGTACGCCTAGCCTAATTGGTCTTCCCTTTCGAAAATTTCCAGAGAACTCATCAAAAATACCTAATGAAAATTCAGGGCCTCTGGACCCAGGTATTACAAAAGTGTCTGTTGCACTCAAAATAGATACTACAGGATCAGGATCAGGATCTGGTGCAATCGCAGCTGTTAATGAGCTAAAAGCACCTTGTTCAAAAAGCTCTATTCTTGCACTAGGATCGTTACATATAATAGTTAATTCTCCATGAGAGAAACTATAAATTTTACAATCAATTGCTTGCAATTTTATTGCAGCGTTATTTTCTAAATAAATGGCTGCATGGTTTGTGTTGTAAGCCAAATCTTTTATGTTTAAAAATTTAAGTTTTAAATTTTTTACGTTAAAATTATCTTGACTAAATGAAATATTGATTTTGTCAAATTCTTCATAAACAGCTATGTTTGTTTTGTCTTCTATTCTAAAAATAAAAGCATTGTCCAGAGAGCCTACAAGGTTACCTTTGCCTAAATCGCTGATTTCTAATTCAAAAAATGTTTCACCACAAATAAATTTGAATGTATTTTTTTCTTCATCAAAACTAAAATTTAAAAAAGTATTTTCCATTTTTTTACTCTGAAATCAAAAGATCTCCATTTTCTGTAAATTGCAATCCAACAGGATGAGAAAGATTTTGTTCTCCGCTTCCCCATTCAAGTTTGATGTTTCCCGACGAATCAAATTTTACAAGTTTGCTATTCAATCCATTTGTTACAACATCATCAAGCACAACCCAATAGTGCAACCCATCCATGTCTGGCAAAGCTCTGACAGCATCAAGTTTTAATGTTGCAAAACTGACTGGTATTGTGTTTGTTGCTGTAGATTGATTAGAAATTTGATTAATTATTAAAACTCTACCATTATCTTCTGATTGAGCTGGTGCAGCAATTAATAAATTTCTGTTATTCAAATCTATTCCGTTGGTCATGAGATAGGCACTTCCGCCTTTACCTTCAATAAATTTTACTTTACTAATATCTATTTGGAATCTGACAATGTTTGATCCAAGAGAATCATATCTATTGACAGAAAATTCCCCACATGCTGCAACAACCCATTGATCTTCTTCTATCACTTGAACAGAAATTGGTGAAAAAAGATTGTCCATTGTAACTTTGCCAACAAATACTTTGATTTTTACAGGAGTTTGTCCATCGGGGCCTAAAAGTGTATCATCTGTTGTATCAGTGCCTTCAGGTAAGCTTCCGTCTCCGTTGAAATCTCCATCAACTAAAACTATTTCATCTGGTATTAATCCTTGAAAGGCAACAAATTCTTGAGATTTAAACTCTCCAGTTCCTCCTACATTTTTAAATAAAGGCTTTGGCAAATTAATATAATCTGGCAATTCATTGCCATAATCTGTCCCTGGTCCTGCCCCAACAGTTGGATAAGCTATGCCATCATTGCCGTTCCATGAAACTGCACCAGATTCAATATTTACATAAAAATCATTTTCAGGCCAAGAATCAATTTGAGTTTTCAAAGCCCCCTTAAAAACTACTTGTATCGTTGCTGATTTTTGTCCTTGGTATTTTGGGGTTTCAGGGATGTTCGCTCCATTACCGGCTCCTGTTGCCCAGCTTACCGGCTTAAACAAAGACACAGAAACAGTATCATCTGAATCTCTGCCAGTGTTATCGAATGAAATAATTTGGTCAGCAGATTGTATGTTTATTTTAGCTTGATCATCAATTGTTAAATATTGACTAAAGCAAATATAAAGAGTAGAAAAATCTTTATTGTAATAAGCACTTAGTGCTACGAAATCTCTTACATTTCTTTTGAGTCTAACATTGCCTTGTATTGCCCTTACAAAATCTCCTGCTTCGTCTACTTCTATAACTCTGTCATTCAAAGTATCTGCAAAAACAACGTGATTATTAGGGAGGATGTAAGCATCTCTTGCTTTTTGCAGTCCATTTAGATTTGTCTTATTCCATACTTGGTAGGGAGTAGCATATGTAATACCAAATGTTAATTCTAATTCTTCATCTGAAGCTTCATAATAAGTTGAAATACCAGCTGTGCTATGTTTCAAAAATTTATAGCCGCCTACTTTGGAAGAATCAGACAGTTGAATGTAATCTGTATTTCCATTTGATTTAAAAACTGATCCAGAATAGTTAACAGTAGAATTTGAGACCAATACCAAGTTAGTATTGTTTGTAATTGAGCTTACTGTTCCCAGTGCTGTTCCTGTGAGATAATATAAAATATCACCAACTTCTAATTCTGAATTAAATAGAGTACCTGAACCTGTTACATTTGCAGAACCCGAATTAAATTGCAAGGTTCCAGTGAGCGCGGTTCCATTTCCAAATGGGCTTGTGTTTGTTATCACACCGACATTGTTAAATGTAAGTCCTTGGTTAACAAATTGGCGCCTTGTGTCCCAATACTTATCAGTAGCAGCTCCAGTTCTAACGTAAGTCAGACCAACCTTGTCGACAACTGGAGATGCCATTCTGTCAGTTGATGGCTGCAATGTGACTTTTATGTCTATCCAGCTACCTTTGCTATTCGATGAAGAAATAGTGTTGTCTGAATTTATTTCAATGAATGATGCTGAATTTAAAAAAACTTCTGTGGCGGCAACTCTGGTAAAAAATCTAATTCGTGCCCCATTTAATTCATTTCTTATATCGCTTATAATGCTTGTAAAATTTGGATTTCCAGATGAATCATTAAATCTAATGACGAGTTGGCCCGTTTTATTATAAAATTTTTCATTCCATACAAATACAGCACTATCGGAACTTGCCGGTATTTCTTCTTCAGGTATACCATTCAATCTTGCCTGTTGTGCTCTTTTATATTCTTGTGTAGATAGTTTATAGGAGCTTGAATTAAGGTCTGCATCTTTTAGTTGAATGATAAGATTGCTATCATCTCTCCACCGAAAACCAAAACCTATAATTTCTTGTCTTTGAGCTTCTGTAAAAGTTGACAAGAAAGCATCAATTTCAAAAGACTTAATGTCTTCATCTATGCCGTCCGAATCTGCGGTATACAGAGTTACCTCTGTAGATTTATTAATGCTTTTAGCATTATTTGTTTTATCAAAAACTACAGTTGTTCCGCCAGATGCCAATAAGAGGAAAAAATTTACATTGGCATTGGCGTTGCTCACTGCATAAGAAATTGCTAATTTATCAACATCATTAAAGTCATAACTTACATTGTTATTGTTTGAATCTCTAAAGTATTTTACTTGATAAAAATCAATAAATCTATAAACTCCACTTTGGGTAGGATTTAATTCACCTTGTTCTGCAAAAGTCCACCCTCTAGAAGTAGCAAAAATAGGAGTGTATGATGTCAACTCTGGGTTAGATAAGTTCAAAAAACTATAAGGTCTTGATAGTTTAAAATAGGCAGGGTCGTCTGTTCCTATAATTTCAATAAATTTAGAATTATGACCACCTGTCAAATCAAATGTATCATTATAAGCTCTCTGAAAATCTACATCGGTTCTCCAAAAAACATTATCACTAGAAGTAGTAGTAGGATTACCGCCGCGAATTTTATGTTGATCTTTCAAAATCTCAGCAAGAGCGATGTCAGTGGGCACATAAATTTCACTATTGACATTTGTTAAATCAGTTTCTGAGTCCCAATCTGAGTAATGTGAAACAAAACTATCATCAGAATTGTAACCTGGCTGATACATAATAACATTGACAAGATTTTTATCTATTAAGCTTAATCCTGTTTGTTTTTTCAAAGCCAATGTCAGTTGCAGCATATTTGCCACAAACAAATCAGATAATCTAGATCCAGTTGGGTATGTAATATCTGAAAGTAATGAATCTATTTCTGCATGAGACAGTGTGCCTTTTGAAGACAAATCATTGTGGTCAATTTGAGGTAACCTTTCTGGCGCAAGTACGCCTTTAGTAATTTTACTTGCATCCAGATCTGAAATATAATCACCTGATAATTTGCCTCTTACATGAGCTGATAAATCTATAGGGCTTGGATTTCTTGTGCCACCTATGTGCTTGTGTGCATTCACTCTCGAAGCTATCGTATTAAATAAATTAATAACTACTCTTCCATTATCAGCATCATTGCTAATTGTAAACTCATAACCCTCAGTTCCAGTATCTACACTTACTGCGCCAAGCCCAACATAGTAATTGGGGTTGTTTATTTCTGCTAGTGATGCAATAAATGTTACTGTGCCTAATTCTGGAGAAGTGTCATTTGCAGTAGCATAAATCCAAAACTTTGAAGGAAATAAGTTTACTGGTAACACTAAAGGTGTAACAGTTTCGGTTTTGCAATATTTCCATGCAACATGGCCTTGGCCTTTTGAGATTTGTACTTCTAATGAGTTACTGCTGGAAAATTGTATTTCCCAAGATGGCTCTGCCGAGCCTGTTTCTTCAATGACTCCATTCCCAAAAATAGAATATAAATGCTGAACGTTATTTTCAATGGCCAAAAATCTCCTTTGGTCCATGTCTAAAAGCTCAGATGTCAAATCTCCAGGCTCTAAATATCCAAATCCGTAAATGTTTGTTTTCTTCATTTTTAATCTTGATCAGGTTTATATTTTGTGGTAATAGTTTCTAGTCCCCAGGTAGAAAAGCCCCACCTAAAATCCACATCTTTTTTATAATAATTTGCGTCTTGTTGGTATGGTATTTTCCCAATTTGATGATTGAGAACAGAGCCATCTGGAAAATTAATTTTTTGTACCTGTGTATCTATAGCTGTGTTAATAGCATCAGATAGTGTTCTAAATCTTGGCATTATAATAACCTCGGGAAGTAATTACCTGTAATTTCTGCTGTCATCAAGTTTTCATTTGCAGAAATAGAATATTCAACAGCACTGTAATTATATTCTCCACTAAAATCTACAAACCCTGAATCTTTGAAAGATTTGACTGTAAATCTGCTATGTGTTTTTAATGGCTTTGTGACATAAACTGACAATCTAAGTTCTTGGTATGTAATCCTCGAGGCATTTTCATAAATTTCAAATTGCTTTCTGGCTAACTGATTTGTTCTTACTAATGAGTTTGTATTATCTTCATTTGTGTAAAAAATTTTATTGAACCCAACATAGCCCAAATGTTCTTGCTCTAAATTTACACCTTCTTTGACTAATTCATTTAATTTTATGAAAGATTCATCTGCAAGAGCTCTATTTATAAATGATGCGTTAGACTGGAAAAACATTGGCTCATTATCATATCTTCTGCCTTGCAACCAAATTTCTGAATGCAAATTGTTTACTTCAGTGGTCTCTGACCACCCTTTGGAACCACCTTGGGCAATCCCATGAATTAAATTAGCATTGGGATCGTCTATAAGCCTATTTGGATCATTTGATAATTTTTGTTCGTCAGAAGGCTCGCCTGCAAGCCAAATTTCCTCTGGTAATTCATCGCCCCGCAATGCCAATACATAATTTTCATTTTCTGCATCCCAGCGGAAAACAGGCAAGTAAATATTAAAATACCCGCTTTTATCTGGTGTGTAAATCAAGTGTTGTAAAATCTCAGTAAGAACCTGTTTTATTTTATTTGAAACATTGACCTGTGTTAGTTTATTGTTCAATGATAAACCATAAATCGGATCTCCTTGATATCTATTGAAATAATAATCATGCAAAACATCAAAAGCAACAGCAGTTGGTTTAGGCCTTGGCTTATAATATTCAAAAAGTCCAGCAAGTTCAAAAGTATCTTCTAAAAGACCTTTGTAAGTTCTAAATCCTAATCCAAATAAATTCAAAAATGGAAATCTAATGTTATCTAGTAAATAGTCACCCAAATCTTGGCACTCGAGCAAAATTGTAAAATTGTCAGAGGCTCTATTGACAGTAACTCTATTAATTGCTCCTTGAAAAAACACATTCAAATTGTCACCATAGCCACACTTAAGTGTAATTATGAGAATGTTTTCTTGTAAAGCATTCAAAATTTGTCTTCCAATGTTATCATTGGTCATGTTTACAAGAGTAATAGTGGCTGTAGATTCTTTATAAGATAAATTTTTGTTTTTATAAGATTCGTTAATTTTTGCTGATTCAAAATATTTAGAAATGTCAGAATATTTACCCCAAATAGATTGAACCATTTTATTTGATTCAGTAATTATTTCATCTTCTTTAAAATTTCTTGCATAAAAGAAAATTGGCCCCTCTATAGTTGTTTCATAGCGAATTTTGCCTTTGAAAAGTGTTCTGGGATCATTAGATTTAGCAGTGTTTTCTGACTTACTTACTTCAAAATATTTTAATTCAGGATCAGAATAATAAGTATCATAGCTTTTTTGAATTTTTCCCTCTTCTGGATCCCCTGTGTTTATTCTTCTCCAGTCACTATAATAAGTCGGGCCTTCTTTTCTTTTGAGCAAAGGATCGCTGTTCTCTTTCAAGAAGGGGTTGCCTCTCTCAATCAAGTTTTGATTTATTTTTTCAACTTGACAGGATGCAAGAGCTACTTTGTCATTGGTGTGCACATTGAATCTTAAATTTATCGAAGAATTGCCATCTTTATTTGTGTATGTTGTTCCAGTAACTGCAGTATCTAAAATCGAATCTGGGTCATAAGAATCGAAACAAATTGGGCTATAAGTAAAATTGCAATTAAAGTTTTCAATTAATACTTGCACTTTGGCATGATGGTCTATGAAAGGCTCATATACTTTAGCATCATCGCCAAAGCTGGGTGGTTCAAAAACATTCCAATTACTAACTTCTTTATCAAAACCAACGTATAAATTTGGGCCAGCAAAGTGAATAAAAACATCTAAAATGCCAGAATTAATTGTGGCTTTATTATTTAGATTAATAGAATCATATTGCTTAGTAATTGGATTTGTGTATCTTAAAATAGTTGAATTTTCATTTATGATAATGAAGAATTGAGTAATTTTATTTTGATAGCCCTTTGTGCCAAAATTTCCAAAAGCTAATCTTATAGATGATTTACTGGTACTTGAACCTGTCTTATAAAATGAAAAGTCAGTCAAGTTATTAAATCTTATCCAAAATCCACAATTATAGCCCCCTTTGGCCATAACCTTTTTGGAAATCAATGATGAAGAGCCAGGTTTTGAAAAATAAATGTTGGGACTTCGATAAGCAAGATCATCAGAAAGGGGGAAAATTCTCTCGAGTAAACTTATGCTATTAGCAGCGTTAACAATAATTGATGGTATACTTGGCCCAACTGCTGTTTCAACATGCGGAACGCCTAAGGCTTCATAATTAACCACGCCTAAACCAGGAATTATATTTTTCAACAAATCATTATTAGTTAATTGCTTCCAAACATTCCATGTCTCTCTTGCGGTATTTTCAGAAGAAATTTCTTGTTTTTTAAGTGGGATGTAACCAGAATTTCCCAAATTGAAGTAACTAGTAACTGAATTATAACCAGAAGGACTATTGATACCACTCCCAGAATTTAATGTAACCGTTTCTTTTTGAGGTAGCTGATAAACAATTGAACTGTTAAATATAGATCTAGTAGGACCTTTAATTAAATTGTACACTGGGTGTGCCTGGCCTGGCAGAATACTGCCTTCGACAAAAGTTGCCATAGGGGCACCAATTGTTAAATTTAATCTTGGCAAAACACCCCCTGACCCTCTAGTTATAGTTCTGAAGTTTTTAGAATAATTAGAATTAACCTTAGATTCGTAATTTGCACTAAAAGTTGACGCTTGATTATTTTCAGGCATTCTGTGCCTAGAAACAATAGAATCCAGAGAACCTTGTTTTGATAGTTTTAAAGCTCCCAAGGTGCATTTTATGTTTAGTTGCTGTGGTTTTTGCATTTTTATTTTGGAGATAGTATCATAATCAATGATCTGCCATCAAGTTGTGCTGGTTTTTCGACTATAGATATTCCTGATGTATTTTCTATAATCCTGTTAACTAATGTTTCTGCTAGTTTGGGGAATGTTACTTCTCTTCCTTTGAATTTAATGACAATCTTGACTTTATTACCTGATCTAATAAACTTAGACAAATTATTGATTTTTACATTAAAATCATGATCTTCAATTAAAACTCCAAAATTTAAAGTCTTAACCACTTGCTGTTGTTTGACAGCGCTTTGTATTTTATTTTTTTTAGATTGTTGATATTTAAATTTACCATAGTCCATTATTTTGCATACTGGAGGCTCGGCTTTTGGTGAAATTTCAATTAAATCAAGACTTAATGATCTAGCTTGTTCTAGCGCTCTGACTGCAGGCATAACACCTTGCTGTTCACCATTTTCGTCTATGAGTCTTACTTCTCTTAATTTTGGAAGGTTATTGAAATATCTCAAAATTTGATCGTTGATTCTAGGTTCAACAGTATTCTTATCCAAATTTTTTTCCTTGTTGTTTTTTAATATTATAGTACAAATTAATCTCCAATTTTTACTGGGTTTGCAACTAGTCCGCCTGGCGTTACTTCTCTGACTACCAGATCTCCTGATGGTAACTTATAATATACAAATATTTTTCCAGCAAATCTATCATTTTTACTTACAACCAAGCCAGCTGCTTGCATTTTGATGTCTACTTCTTCATAATTACGGTCTACTTTATTTATAATAATTTTATTTTTTGCATACAATTGTTTTAAAAAAGGGTTGGCTTTATTTGATGTATTATCAAAATTAGACGAGCCAGCTATTAAATATACAGGATTGACAGCATAATTGAAATCTCCTGAATTCAAAGGCAAAGCACTAAATTTAGTGAAAAATAATTTTCCTGCACACCAAAAAATTAAATAAAACATTGAATTGTAAAATTGCACTACAGGACAAAATACATTAAGACTTTCATCTCCTGTAAATTGTCCCATGTCAACCACCTCAAAAACATTTGATATTGAATGAGATGTAGAATAAATCATTCTTGATGAAATTTTGTTGTTCTGTCCATCTAGAACATAGCAAACTAAAGCATTTCCACGATTATCGATTGTAATTCCAGTAAATGTTTCTAAAGCGGTTGAGCCACTCAAGTTTGATGCTTTAATCAATGGTTGACTTGGATCGTAAACAATTGCCTCAGAGCCGTCGATCAAATAATTATAAGAAATAATTTTAGAAACAACCTGGCCTTGTGAATTGACTTTAGAAAAAACGCCAGGATTATTATAATTCAAAGTTTTAACAACTATAGATCCTGGATTTACAAAGCCAGCAATAAATAAATTTTTATTTGTTTTATCAAAAGCCATTGATGATTTATTAAGATCTTTTGCAAATTGAAGAAGTAATTGCTGCTCAAAACCACTGGTTTCATTTGGAGTTTGCCATTTATTCAAATAGCCATTAGCTAAATTAATAGCAAGTTTATTTTGGCTTGTAGAATCGTCAGAGCTTTCTACCATAATTGCTGGAATTGAATTATCATTTAGCTGTGAAAACTGGTCAAAAATTTCCAGTGATGGATTTTCTCCTGACATTGGAATATTATTAGAACCAGCTATAAGCCCTTCTTGGTTTGGAATTGCCAAAGGATCATTTAGTCTATAATAATTTATTTGATTAGTAACAGACAGAGCTTGAACCGTATCGGTTGCAATAGAATTTTTAGCTACATGAACTACAGCGTTTTTAGAATTACCCTCTTTTGCTGAAATTTTTTCATCAGATGAAATTCTCTCATCAATGGCAACTGTTCTGTATGTTATTTGTCTATACAAAGAATCAGATGCACTTTGGATAAAATTGACTTTAATTTCTGCTTCCATGTCATCAGGTAAATTGACGAACCATGTTGGTGAGTAGATAGCTCCACTAATAAAGAAGGTTTTATCAGTAGGTAAATAATCTTCGAATTTTGATTTAGATTCAAACCAAAATTGCTGAGAATCTAAAGAAACACTAGGCACCAATTGTAAATCTTCATAATTTACTGCTCCAACTGCTGGACCTTCATTTCTAGTGTTGAATGATAAAAGGCCTTGTGAAAGAGTTAATTCTATGTCATTTATTCTCAAGCCTTGAGGCTTTGTTTTCAAGTTGTTATTTATTTCTTCAATTTCTTCATTGGTTAAATCTTTGCCAGTTGAAGAATAAGGGTAATAATAAACTCGGAAAACAATTTGACAATCATTATTACTTACATAAAATGGAACATTTATTTGTATTGATTTATTTAATTCAAATGTATTTATCGAAATTGGCAACTCGTAAAAACCAGATATAAAAATTCTTTCTGTTACTTTTCCGTATCTACTTACAAAAAAGGCTGCAATTTTAATTTTATTTAATATTTTTGAATTATCAAAATCTAAATCAAATGTTATCTTAAAATTAATTGTTCCTTGATTAATTTTACTATTGATAAAAGAATTATAATAAGTAACAAAATCAACAAAATAAAAAATTTTATTATCGTCAACTAATGAATACTTAGGAATTTTCAAAACAATTTTTTGAGGTTCTGCTGTTTGTCTTAAACTCAATAACTCTTCATAAGCAAAAGAGTTAGGAAATAAATTTTCATCAATTTTCTTGAACGTTTTATTATATTCTAAATAATCATTAGTTGTTAAAGAGGCCCCCAAATATGTTAATTGACTTAAACTAAATGTAGTAGTTTCAAAATTAACATTAACTACATTGCTATAGTCAAAAAATCTCTGGGGGGCTAATGCATCTTTAGTATTTTTGACTATTGGCGTTTCAAGAATTGTATTATTTGAATCTAAAACAATTTGAAATGAAGGTGAATTAATTTTATCTACTAAATTTGGATTGTTACTATCATTCAAATATGAATAGACATAAAGTCCAACTACCAATTTTACAGTTGGTGAGTTTTTATAAGGAATATAAGAATTATTTTTATCTACAAGTCCATCTGTAAATTTAACAATTTCGAAATTGTTAATGTCATAAATCAAAGGTGCAGAAACCAATAAATCATTCAATGACTCTGGTGTTCCAATTACAATTTTTGTGCCGTTGCCCCCAGAATTATTAGTATAGTTTTTAAGAATTATTTCAGAATCTGCACTTCTATATTTTTCTGGATTATTAAAATCTACTGACTCGCTACCAGGCTGGAACCACATTCTAAGATATACATGGGTACTAAATAGAAAATCGGGGTCATAAGAATTAGCCGAGAAGTTGAATTTGAAAACTCCCTTTTTGAAATTTACACTGCTTCCAAAATAGTCATCTTCTAAATTTAGCTCAAAAATTGCCAAAGGTTTATTATCAAGAAATGATTCTGTTGGCTTCAAAGTTCTAATTAAAGTTTTAACTTTTGCAGCGCTAACACCCGTGGTATTTAATTCTAAAACGGATTTTTCAGAATAAGTCTGACCCAAAAACGAATCAGTTTCTTCTGACAATCCAGTGCTATTGCTTGCAACTATTAATCTATACCAAGATGTATCAATTCCATTTGAATCGTAAAAAATGTAATCAGATACGGATTCGATTTTTTCTCCTTCAAATACTTGCAATTCCTGAGAGACTTTGGAAAAACTAAAAATAGATTTCCATGCTGAGTTTGAACTTGGCTTTGAACTAGAATTAAATTTTTGGACTGTAATTTTATCAACCCAGTCCTTAATTAGCACATCATTTGTCCTGATCAAAACTCCTCGTATTCCGGAAATTTTTGAAGGGCTTAAATAAAAAACATTCGATCTTTTGCCTAAAGTAGGTCCCACAAAAACTACTCTTGCATTGGAGTACAAACCACTAGAAATAAAAGACCCGAAACTGTCTTCAAAACCTGCAATAATAAACTTTACATCTAGTGTGTGAGCAAACCCTCTTGTATTTATTTTATCATCTGGGCAAAACATTTTCAAACTAAATACTGGCTTATCTCCTCTTGGCCAAATGAAATTATTGACCAAGTCGCCTACATTTACAGCAATTTCTACTGGAATAGCATATGAAAAAATTGAGCATGGAAAATTTTGATCTCTAAAATTTACTTTTCCAAAACTGAAGATCATTATGTTATTTAGAACTAAATTTATTTTTACTTTACTTTGATTAATTAATTTAATTCTATTGATTGATTTGAACGCGCTGGAAGATTGAGGGTTTGCTGTTGATGTAAATCTTACGTTTGTATTTCTAAACACCTCAGAAGAATCAAAGTTTTTATAAAAATAACCTGTTGATTTGAGCTCACTTTTATTTGCAGGCCATTGAACGGCAGAGTCGTCGTCATCAGTTGAAGTATAAACTTTAATTGTTATAAATGAGTATTTTGTCCAATCTACATCCATAATTACAGATGCCGGGCCTTTTTCTCTAAATTGTTTAACTTTATCTATGTCACTTGATTTAGACTCTACTTCTGAAGTCTCCATAAATCCAATCAAATTAGCATCATAAATGTCAACTGATAATTTATACTTAAAAGTGGCGCTTGCAATGATTGTTGAACTTGGAAAGGTTATTAAATAATCAAAATCTGATCCTAAAATATAATAAGGCTTTGATGAAACAGAAACATTCTTTCCATAAGTTTGCAACTTTCTAAAAGAATTATTTATTGGAAAATATACATCATCATTGTGTGAGGATTCTTTAAGATTAACCTCAATAGATAACGTTTTATCATTGCTGTTAACATAATAATCATTTCTGAATTGCCCTCTTTTAAATACCATAGTATTCCAACCACTAATATAATTTCCCCCTCCAGATGGAGTAGTGCTGGGCACCCATTTATATTTTCCTGTGGCTGGTAATCTATTTGGATTTACATATGGATCATAAGGCATTTTAAATCACTCAACTATTAAGCAAATCAGAATACATAGATTCGATCATTCTTCGGTAAATTATTTTCATTTTCTGTTCATGGTCCAACTGCATCTGATTGAATTCGTATCTTAATTCTCTTTCTATTCTTTGTCGCAAAAGTATTTCATCAATCTCTTTCTGTCCACTAATAGCTTGAACAGCTTGGTTTATAGTCTCTTGCTTGAAGTTCTCAACAGTTGTTCTATCTTCATTTATAAAGTTTTGTATGATTTGATTCAATGGTGAAGATGCACTACTATCAGAATTATCAACCATTTGATCATTTGCTACTAAATACACAAGTTGATTTTGAATGTTTTCTTCAGCTCTTCTCAGATAAGCTTTATTATTTTCCAAATCCATCAACTTTGATTGCAGCGTCTCTCTTTCTTTCATCAAAGAGCTATAAACTTGATCTTCTAATGGCTTTGTCTCATCTGTTATTTTTTGCTTTATTTGATCATTTATAATCTTTTCATTTACTATAGCATCAGCATTTTGAGGTACATCAATTGATTGCAATGCAGCAATTACATTACCACCGATTGTAATATACTTTATTCTTTTTCTAATCGGGGATTTTTCTAATTCTGACTCTTCATCAACATCAAAACCATCATCAGCAGAAATTTTAAAACCTGAAATTCTTGGATTTAAATTTTCAGATTCTTGTGAATCTTGCTTTTGCACTGCCTGCTGTGGTAATGATTCTAAAATGACTCTTTTTAAATTACCTTGATCATCTAAGAGCTTTTGACTTGTTTCTTGTGCATCTGATGGTTTTTTTGATTTATTTTCTGAAAGTGATTCTTCAGTTTTTGAAGCTTTATTAAATGATTCATTCATCTTAGCTAAAATTTCATTTTGCTTAGATTGAATAGTCGTAGATGCTTCTTGCGCTTGTGTAAATTTTTCTTGTTCTGAATCTGTATTTAAATTACTTTGTTGATAATTATTTAATACTTTGAACTCAGTAACATCTCGTCCATTTTGAGATGAACTGTAAATGTTCTGGTTAGTTTGTTGTGTTTGAGATTGATCAATCGTTTCTGAATAGTATTCAGTTGCGAAATCATTTTCTGAACTTGGTAATTTTGCAAATCTATAATCGGAGCTTTGTAGTTGGCTGCTATTTTGATTTTGTTCCGAATAATTTACTTGTTCAACATTATTTGAATAAGTATTCTCCTCAGTATCTGATTTATTTGTTACATCATTACTTAAAACATTATTTTTGAAATCATTTGTTGGCCCAGTTTTTCTATCAATTTCTGAAACTGGGAGGTTAGCTATACTTCCAGCATTGTTGACAGTTGCATTTTGCAATCGCCGATACTCTGCCTGGTTTATGTTATCAGATTCTCCAAATTGGAAGCTTGTAGCATTTTCATCCTTAGACTGATCTTTATTATTTGAGTTATAAACCAAATTATTATTTGATAAAATTTTATCCGATTGATTTATAAAATCTGAATCACTATTATTAAGTTCTACTTGGGCCGAATTAGTATCATTATTTAATTCTTTTATGCCATCGTTACCAACACCAGGTGCTTCTGGCAAAGATCCAAATTTGATAGCTTCTTCAACAGTGTTTTCATTTAAATAAACGACATCAGAACTTTGTTCTGTATTATTGTTATCACCAAAAACTTGATTTTGATTTAATCTATTTGAAAATTTTTCATCTATTTTTTCATTATCATAAATTGTTTGTTCATTTACATTATTAACATTTTGAATAGTTTGACCAGGAATTTGACCTTGAGTTGTTCCTGATTGATTGATAGTTTGACCAGGAATTTGACCTTGAGTTGTTCCTGATTGATTTATAGTTTGACCAGGGATTTGACCTTGAGTTGTTCCTGATTGATTTATAGTTTGACCAGGGATTTGATTTTGAGTTGTCCCTAATGCTTGACCAGGAATTTGATTTTGAGTTGTTCCTGATTGGTTTATAGTTTGACCAGGAATTTGATTTTGAGTTGTTCCTGATTGGTTTATAGTTTGACCAGGAATTTGATTTTGAGTTGT